>ENA-UAOT01000507-UAOT01000507.1-human-gut-metagenome-genome-assembly--contig:-NODE-507-length-19395-cov-5.052740_pt1 | contig 19395 bp, 13 predicted proteins | sample MGYA00243475_ERZ654567 | MGnify/ENA primary metagenome ERZ654567 (study PRJEB26926, sample SAMN06164482) | human gut metagenome | biome: ENVO:00009003; feature: ENVO:2100002; material: ENVO:00002003... | reverse complement strand
ATATATGAGCTTTTTTATAATTAACTGACGGTAATTTTGTTTTGACCGCCTGTTATGTCGGAAAAATTGTTTTTAGCACTTTTAACGAATGCGAAGATTGTTTTCAGAAGCATATTTCTTGTTTTGCTGTCAAGACCTGCAAAGGATTTTAGGATTGTTCCCGTGTTTTTAAGCGGATTTTTCAGCATCTCATTAAAGGTTGCGGTTTCGGTCAGCGACAAAAGGGCAAAAACCTCTTTTGTGAACTCCCGTCTTTGAGCAATTGTCAGCGATTCAACAAATTCTTTCAGCGTGTGGTCAAAGAAAACGCTGAAATTTGTAGTGCTTTTCAGCCTGATAAGACTGTTCTGCTCAATCTCCCATGAATAGATATCGTGCTGAAGAAAACCTTTTTGATTGCTCTTTACAATGGTGTAGCTCTCCTCATGCTCAAATATCATGCCGAAAATGCTTGACTGCGGAACAAAGGTGTAGATTCTGTCGTCAATTTCATAAAATCCGCTGTCCCTGATTTTGTCAAGAGAAAACCCCGGTCCGTCAAAATTGTAAATATAATCAATATGATTTCTTGAATTTTCATCGGTAAAAGCACCGGCATAAACCGCAAGATTTCCGCCCTTTGAGTGACCGCCCAGAATAAATTTTCCGTTGAGCATACGGACTGCCTTTTCAAAATAATCAAGAGCCTTTTTCTGTGACGGCAACGGAAATGTGAAGAACATATTGAAGTCCTCCTGCCAGCCGACAAGAGAAAAGTCCGTTCCTCTGTATGAAATAAAATAATTCTTTTTGAGAAATTCAAAAGTGATTGCGGAAAACTGCATACTCACATCGGACTCAACCTCGTTTACATACCCCGAAACAAGAATTTTGCCGAATCTCTTGCTCTCTGCCGTTGCTTTCAAAAGGTCGGCGTCACCCTTCCACAATAGATTTTTCTCGTAATCATCGGTTGCAAACACACGCATTGCCGCCTGTTCAAGGGTAATTTCATCAAACAGACAGGACGATACCGCACCGTCAAAAGGAAGATATGAAAGCCGTGAAAGCACAAGTGCGTCAAGCTCGTTAAAACCATCCTGCTCAAATGTCAAATCGCCGCGCCAGCTTATGTAATCAAATATGTCAGCCATACAAATGCCTCCAATCTGTTTTCTCTCCGTAACTATTGTATCACTTTGTGCTAATTATTTCAATACAATTTCGATAATTGTAAAAGAAAAGGACAAACGGCTTGCGTTCATCCTTTAACAGTATATGAAGTTATCTGAATTTTGCGATTACTTCAAGAAATTCTTTTCCGAATTTTTCAAGCTTTGTTCTGCCCACACCCGAAACTTCAAGCATTTCATCGGGTGTTTCGGGACATTTTTTGCACATATCAATCAGCGTTGCATCGCTAAAAATAACATATGCGGGAACGCTCTTTTTGGATGCAATGCTTTTTCGCAAAGCCTTGAGTGCATCAAGTAATTCGGAATCGACAGGCACTTCGGGGCGGTGCGTTTTGACAACCTTTTCGGAGTTTTCAACTTTCTTCATCACAAGCCGTTCCCGCCCGAAAAGCACATCTCTGCTCTTTGGCAAAAGTTTTAGAGCCTCGGTTTCATTGTCGGCTGAAATATACTCCTTTTCGGCAAGAAAGTCAATTGTACCGAAAATATGCCTTGCCGTAACCTCTTTCATTATTCCGTAGGTTGACTGACTGTTAAGCTCAGCTTTTAGAATTTTCTCGCTTTTACTGCCCTTTAGCACATCACAAATCACGGTTTTGCCGTACCTTTGTCCTGTTCTTGCAATACACGACATAATTTTTTGAGCGTCAATTGTGACATCAACAAGCTTGTGAACGGAAAGGCAGTTGGAGCATTTTCCGCAGTAAGCCTTTTTATCACCGCCGAAATACCGCAGAATAAATCCACGCAGACAATCGTTTGTTGTGTAGCTTTCAATGTTTTTCGGCATATTGTAATGAATTACATATGTAACATTTGACTTGTCAATTCCCATACCGAAAGCATTGGTTGCGACCATAATATTTTTTCGGTCAAAAACGAAATCCTCCTGATTTTTCCTGCGTTCGTATTCATCAAGTCCTGCGTGATATCTTGTAGCCGAAAAGCCGTTATCGCAGAGCAATTCGCAGACAGATTCAACATTTTTTCGGGTTGCACAATAGACAATTCCCGACCTGTCGCCACGCTCCCGAATGAGATCAATAAGCTTTTCGTCCTTTGACGATGACTTTATTACACCGAAGAAAAGGTTGGGGCGGTCAAATCCCGTTGTAATTTCAAACGGATTTTCAAGCCTGAGAATTTTCTTTATGTCTTCTTTTACATCATTCGTAGCCGTTGCGGTAAATGCTCCGACAATCGGACGATTTGCAAGGCTTTCAACAAATGAAATAATTTTGAGGTAACTCGGTCTGAAATCCTGTCCCCATTGTGAAACGCAATGAGCCTCGTCAACTGCAACCATTGAGATTTTTATCTTTTTGCAGGTGTCGAGAAATCCGTCAGTCAACAGCCTTTCGGGTGCAACATAGATAATTTTGTATTTTCCGTGTTCAGTATTTGAAAGTACTCTGAGAAATTGCGGATATGAAAGGGAGCTGTTTATGTATGCCGCAGGGACTCCCGACTGAACAAGCGAGCCGACCTGATCCTTCATAAGCGAAATGAGAGGTGACACAACAATTGTCACCCCGTCAAAAAGTAATGCGGGAATCTGATAGCACATTGACTTGCCTGCACCTGTTGGCATAATGCAAAGTGCATCTCTGCCGTCAAGCAAAGCGTCAACTATCTGTTCCTGTCCGTCTCTGAAAGAATCGTGTCCGAAGTAATCTTTCAACACGCTTAATTTATCACTCATCTTTTTGCCCTTGTCTATCATTCTTTATTGGAATTATAATCATTGTATTCCCTTTCAATCCACGCCATAAGCAGATTTACAATTTTCTGCTGTTCTGCCTCATTAAGCTGCTTGTCCTTTGCAACTCTGTACCACTTGTTAAGACACCCCCTGCAACAACAGGCACAGGCATGCTGTGCAATAAAAACAGGGTGTCCCCTCATAGGCGTCTGCTTTCCGTCATTCGGAATATATTTTGGTGCAAGCCGTGTTCTGACAAAATCTTCTGCGTGGGAGCGGATTTTATCCATTCCCTTTTCATTTATGTAGTCGATGTCCTTTTGCTTTAAATGAAACCGACTGCGAAAATCCGACTTTTTCAGTTTATCAAGTGCCTCATCTATTGTTTGCATCGTTTATGCCTTCTTTTATTCTCATAACTTAATTATAAACAATTACTACGGTAATGGCAAGAAAAAATGCGATAGTTTTCTGTTGCAAAAAAACAACCCCACGATTATTTTACCGTGGGAGTTGTTTTCATAGGGGTGCTTTTCAATTATTTTTAGAGATTAAATATCTTTGCAATATTTTTCAGCAAGAGCAAAGAACGCTTTTTCAAGCGAATCCAAGGTTTGTTCCGTCATACTGACCGACATACTGTTTTTGTCGGAAAATATGATTTCAACGATTGTAACCGTGGCGTCATCGACTGTCAGTTCTTTGTTTTTCGGATTATATTTTTTCAGGATTTCCAATGCGTCTTCGGCGGTGTCACACAACAACTTCATATCCGTTTCGTCAATCAAAACATTTTCAAAAGCGATATAGCCGCATTTGCAGATAGCGTCAAAAAGGTAAATTGTGCCTTCTTTTCGCACATAAAAAGAACAGCAGTAGTCAAAATTTGAATGATTTTTTGAATAACTCACGGACACTATTTCTTTTTTTGCACGCATTTTTCGTTTGGAAATATTATGGAACAGCGACCGTAAATCCATATCGGTTATGTCATGGTCGTTCCGCAGAACGGACAGAATTTCGGAGGATTGCCGTCAGGCTTATAGCCGCAGGCAGGGCAAACAATTGCCGCAGAGTTTTGCGGATTAAACGGCTGTTGCGGCTGCTGATTTCCTGTGTTGCTCTGCACAGGCATTCCGTTCTGCTGATAACCTGTATTGTTCTGCATAGGCATTCCGTTCTGCTGATAACCCATATTGTTCTGCATGGGCATTCCGCTTTGCTGATAACCCATATTGTTCTGCATGGGCATTCCGTTCTGCTGATATCCCATATTATTCTGCATCGGCATTCCGTTCTGCTGATATCCCATATTGTTCTGCATCGACATTCCGTTCTGCTGATAACCCATATTGTTCTGCATACCGTTTCTAATTTGTTCGCATAATCTCATCAACTGCATTCCGTCATCAAACGCTCTCATAAGCTCATTTCTTACAGTACCGATTGACGAATCAATATACATTGATATGTCGGTTATGAACGGATGATTTACGATGAATTTTGCTTTTAGAGAAGATATTCTTTGCGGAGATGACGATGTGTTTGTATCACGAACATACGGCTGAAGCGCAAGAGGAACATCAAGCATACCGTTTTGCCCGGAAAATGAGTTTCTTGCGTCAAACTGACTGCCAAAACCGCTGTTCATACCCTGACGGTTATCATAGCGGTCGTACTCATCGGGGATTCCGTCACGGTCGGAATCCTGCAGGGTTGTATATCCGAGTTCAAGCCAAAAGTCCTGCAGCTGTGAAAAATCGAATATTTCAGGATTGCTGTTTTTGAAATCTCTGCCTATTGTGAAATAGAATTTTCTGTTATTAAAATCAACAACAAGCTTTTCATTTGTGCCGGCACTTGCCGACTGAACAAATGCCGAATATTTCTGTCTGTTCTGTTCACGCTGTTCAAGATGAGTTTTAACATCAGCTATTGTTCTGTTTTTCCAACCTGATGAAAGCGAACTTAATTTGTGCTTGCAGTCGCTGCAAAGATAGCCGTCTGAAAGCTTTTGCCTTGTGAGGGCATTTACCTTTTCCCCGCAAAGGTCACAATATTTCTTTTCAAATAGTCCCATAAGCGTTCTCCTTTACAAAAGACTAACGATTTTCTTTTGAATGTTTGTAGCGTCTACGACAGAAATTGTTCCGTCATTATCTGTGTCGGCGAGTTTTAATTGATAGGAATCAAATTCAACATTATGAACAACCTGTTTTTGAACAAGTGTTGCGTCAATAACATTAACCACACCGTCCATATTGACATCATACGGAACTGTAATGTTTACATCAAAACTAACATCGTCTTTATACAGATATATCTCATACACCCTTGTAACACACTGCGGTTTGCTTACAGTAATGACATATTTGCCCGGGAATGTTTCATAATACAAATATAAGGGTTCTGCATTACTGTTTTCCATTTCATGTTCAAAGCTGCCCTTATAAACGCCGTCAAAAGTGTATTTATCCATCTTAACAGTAATAGTGTCCTTCGGTGAGCCGCCTGTTTTGAAGTTCATTATTATTTTGGCCTTAACCTCTTGCGTCACTTTAACCGATACACTGTAAATGACATCACCGTTTTCACCCGTGACAGCACACCTGAACTGAGTTTCATCAAAATCCGTATTCGGTCTGATGCTCAAAGCATTTGTTTTTGTACCCTTGAAGGAAAATTTGCTTGATGTGGATGAGTCGTCACTTATGTTTCGCCACACATATCTTGCTATACCGGTGCTTGTTCTTCTCCTTACTTTCATCTGCCACTGATAGCTTGCGGCATTGTTGGCAGTAACCGATATAGTTTTTTCTTTGCCTTTCATAATTTCTGCCTCAGTGGACTGATGTGTAAATGATGGCGATTTATCTGCAACAACGTAATATGCCCAAATATAATATTGACCTGTGGTTTCATCCTGAAGAATTGTCGCCTGACCGTCGTCGTTGTACAAGCCACATACTGCGTTCTTGGCAACCGCATATCCTCTGTTCATATTAAAGTATAGCTGACAACAATACATACCGCTGTCAAAAGCTTCTCCGTCGTTGAGCTTTCTGCTAACTTTGTTGTTTTTGTACTCATACCACTCAATATAATCAAAACTGTAGTAAGTGCTGTTTATCGGAGTTGCCGTAGTTGAGGGGATTTTCCGCTGTTCAGGTTTCTCCAAGCCTAAAAATCCAATTATAGGAATTTCTGTCTTCTCAAGAAGTCCCGGAAAGTTACATTTTCCCGAATAAAAAGTACCGCTCTTTGAACCCGTTACTTTACATCTAAAGACAACATCTTTCCACCCTGAGTCAGGTCCTACAAGTTCTGCGTAGGTCTGAAATTTAAGATGGTCTGTAAAAACACCCGAAAATTTCGAGTTGGGTCTGTCGGTTTTATCGGAGAGGTTAACCCAGCTTAGGCTCGGATACTTTGCCTGCCATTGATAGGTAAAGGTTTCGTCTGTACTGCCGCCGTTTACTCCCACGATAATGTTAAGGACATCTCCTATGTAAACCTCGGTGTCGATATATTTGATATAAGCCTGAGCCGCCGCATTTGCGGTTACGGCTGTAATCGGAAGAGCCGTTAAAAGCATAAGCACACACAGGGCAACGCTCGAAATACGCTTTGCTTTTTTCTTGATTTTCATAAAAATCCCTCCTTTATGCCCAAGGGTCATCCGAAGCGGGAGTTCGTATGTCGGAGAGTGCAAGATTGCGCCACAAGAACCATTGATTGCCCTTTCTGCGAAGCTCAATCGGGCGAGGTGAGTCCGCTCCCGACGACTGAACCTGAACCTTTGCATAACCCTCGCTCTGATAGGTATATGCATACTCGGAAACGGTTATTTTGTACGGAACATTCGGTGTATAATCGTTCTTCACGGATGAACCCTCAAAATATGAGCGAGGAATATATCCCCTGCCCTTGATTCTGTCACGCAAAAACTGAATATCCATCCCGTTCATCGGCTGAGGTCCTTTTAATACATTGAGCATTTCTATTGTGTTTTCCGGACTTTCATCATATTCAAGCAACACAAGCATTGCAAATGCCGCTGTTGAAAGAGGTGACGAAAAGTCAAGCTCCGGCATTTTTTTGAGTTCATCTGCATTTTTCGGATAATCGGCAAATACAAATGTTTTGCTTTTGTACCTTGCATTGTTTACTGCTCCCGAAACAGCCTTTGTAACATTGTTTTTTACAGTCTGATTTGTCATATTTTTTAAGCTGTCAAATATGCCCATAAACAGTACCTCCTTTTTAAAGTGCGTCAAGTGCGGCAGCAAGATAATCTGCCGTTACGGATGAATAAAAAAACGAGCTTATTTTTCCGAATTGTTTTGCCTGTTTAACCCTGTCGGCAAGATCGGGGTATGACTGTTCATCACAGAGCAGAGCCGTTTTGCAGTTTGGCAAATGTTCTTTTATTTTCTCACAAAGCTCAAGCCGCTTCTCGACAGTTGAATTGGCAAGTCTTGTGACATCCATAAGCAAAACATCAACTCTTTGTGCAATGCACAAATCAAGAATTTCTCCGTCCTGATTTGGCGAAACATTTTCAATACAGAATCTTCCCTTCCTGACAAGTGCATTTTGAATAGCCTCACTAAGCAAATTGTTCTGAACACTGAGCAAAATTTTCTTCAACGGACATCACCCCTTTTCACCTATATCTTTCACTTATATTGTACAATTTTGCGGTACAAGATGAATGTGCCAAACGGCATATTTCACAACATAAACAAAAAAACACAGCCGCCCGATTGCTCGGACAGCTGTGAACTTGTGCTAAAAATATCAATGGTGGGTAATTAAAAAAGGGGGGTAAATAATAAAATAATTATGCTTTGTTCTTAACAGCACCGATAATGTAAAGTGCAGGAATAACAAGACCGCAGATAAGAGAGAACACATTAAACTGTGAGCCGCCTATCATACTGATAATTTCGCCTGCAACACACATAACCGCAACAATAACGCCCCATACAATACATGTGTTTGCCTTGTTCGGAAGTTTTGCATTGATAATGCCGATAATACCTGCAACAAACTCAGCAACCGCACTGATAAGTGCGAAAACGCCGCCGACATAAAGCATAGTCATATCGTATGTACCGTCGTTAAAAGCTGCAAGTGCGGCGATACCGAGAACAGCGATGATTGACACGATCAATGCAATAGCACCGAATACAATCATAAGGATTCCCGTTACTTTAAGAAAAGTTGAACCTTTTGCCTCCATAGTTTTTCCTCCTGTCATTAAATAATAAATTCTATGCGCCCTTGCCTTTAAATATTAACCTGACAAAGGGAACATTTTGTACAAAAGATATCACCGTCCAAGCAGTTATATCCTGTAATTGTATTATACTGTTTTAACAGCAAAAAAATATGTGCCAAACGGCACATATTCAGAAAAAAGTATTTATTTGTCGTCATTTTTGTTATCAAGGATTACAATTCCCGCCTCTCTTGCCTTTACGGCAAGCTCTGTTCTCGACTTAAAGCCTGTTTTTTCAAGCATATACTGTATATAGTTTTTGACAGTACCGGGAGCAATGTAAAGCCTTTTTGCAATTTCCGTGTTTGTATCGCCGCTTGTCAGTTCACGCAAAACCTCAAGCTCTCTTTCCGTAAAATCCGTACTCATTGCATTGCCGAATCTGATTTCGGGAGTTGTGTCGGGAAACACACGCTCACCGTTCATTGTTCTGTCCATAAGCTCAATGATAGGTTCGGGACTTACCTCTTTGTACCAAAAGCTGTCAACCCCTGCCAGTCTTGCCCGCTTCAGGTAGGAATATTCAGGCATTGAGGTAACTATGATTATCTTGATTTTCGGGAACTTCTTTTTAATTCTTTCAGCCGCCTCAAGACCGCTTGCACCCATGGCCGTACAAATATCCATTAAAATCAAATCAACATCTGAATTTTCGCAATGATAATCCGCCATATCGGCATTGCTGATTGAGCCTGCCAGCGTATAGCTTTCACTTTGATTTACATACATTTCAAATAAAGTTCTCGGCATTGACTGATCTTCAACTATCAGTACTCTTGTCATATTGAAGCACCTCACTTTTTGGAATTGTGATTTCAAGAACAAAAATTTCGGAAGTCGATATTTTCATGCTTCCGCCGATTTGCTCCGCTTTTTTTCTTACGGAAGAAAGTCCGCCGCCCTCGTTAATTTTTCGGGGAGGTTTTCTGCCGTTATTCTTGAATTTAAAGATATAATTTTCACCGTCGTCAAGACTTTCAAGAAGCATTTTATCCGCCTTGGCGTGTCTTGCGGCATTGTTAAGGCATTGCAATGCTGCAAAGGTCAGCACCCGTGCAACCGCATTATTGTCTGTCGGAAGATTGCCGGCTATTTCAAGCGTTATGCCCACCAGCCTTGCGGCATTTTCAATATCCTTAGCAAAGTTTTCGTCTTTGCGGTCGTTCTCTGCGGTGTTTAAAACAGCAATATTGTTTCTCCACATTTCAAGCAATTCTTTATTATTTTCAGGCAGATTACTGTTTTCGAGATACTTTCTTGTTGCTATGAGAGTGCTTCCGAGCCTGTCATGAATTATCTCCTTTGTGCGGAGAATTTCTTCTTCTCTTGTCAGGTCACAGACCATTTCATTGTATTTTTTCAGATGAACATTAACCTTTTTCAGCTCGCCTATCTCATATTCCAAAATTGAAGTCAGCTTCGTAAATTCTGTTATGTCGGTTGCGACAAGCTGAAAATATGACTTTGAAAAAATTTCCGTTTCCGACAACGAAAAGCTGAAAACTCTGCCGTCATTTAATCTGACTGTAAATGTTCCGTCATTTTCATATTGAGAAACCTCTTTTATCTTTTCTCTGAAAGGCGCTGCAATGTTAAGCGATTTACCCGTAAGCTCAAGGCATATACTCTCCATAAGGTTATTTTTCAGCACAACAAGTCCGTTTTTATCAAAATAGCAAAGTCCGGCAGGCAGACCGTCAAAGCTCTCCTTGATTGACATTGCGGAAATATTGTTGTTCCTGCAGCGGTGAAGCCTTGCCGTTATGTACACAGACATTGCCGTGCAGTATGCCGTTATACCGACAGACAGAGCAAACGGCATTCTGCCGAAAAATTCAGCCATTATGTTAATTGAATTGTCATAGTAAATTTTACTCAGAATCTGAGTGCTTACCAAAAACATCGCCGATGAAATCACCGCAATAGCAACAGCCGAAACCGACCTCCACAATTTGATTTTATACAGAAAAGACACTGTTGCGTTGTGGATTGCCATACAGGTGACAACAAACTGTACGCTCATCAGTGCAACGCAAATGAATGAACGCATTTCAAACACGGGAGTCATATGCCGTCACCTCCGCTCTGCATACATACAAACACAAACAGCGTGTCGCCGTCATATTCCGTGGTGACATTTCCGCCGAGTTTTGTAATATCGTCAAGTAAATCATCGGGAATTTTCATTTCATTTTTGCTGTCACAATTGATTTTTAAATCAATAAATTTATTATCAGCCTTTAAATTAAACAGCAACGCATCTGTGCAATTCATTTTGAGTCTTATAAATTCTCCGATAAATTTGAAGATTGCAATTGACTTTTCAGCGGATATTTCTCCCGATACATTGCTGAAAAACGAACAGGAAATTCCGTAAACAGAAATGTACTCGGCAAGTTCTCGGATACTGTTTTCAAGCTCAAAAGCATTCAGCATTTTTCTGCTTTTTGCCATAATGAACAGATTGCTTATTCTCTTGATGTAAACATTCACAACACAGGCACGGGCATAATTGACCGAAATATCTCCGCTGTTATTCTCAATGTTTTTGAGTATATTTTCAAGGTCGCAAAGCTGCGGGCGGATAAATTCGGTTATGTTGTCATAGAGCTTGTTCTGTTCGGTTACTGCCGCTCTGCGTTTTTTCAGCTCTGCCTCTGATTTCAAGATTACATTGTATTCTGAAATCTGTTCCTTAATCTCCGAAAGCTCTCTGTTAATTCGGTTAATTGCCGATATGTCTTCCGTCCAAACTGCCTTACCGCCTTTTATATTATGCTTTTTAAGAATTATATTTTCATCAATCATAACGCTGTTACCGTTTTTCAGAACAACATTTTTTGAAACATTTGCCGCATTTTTTGAGCGGTATTTCACATTGCCCTCATTGTCAAATATGAGAGCGTTAAGATTTGACGCATTGAAAAAATTGCCGTAACCCGTATTTGACGGCACAAGACCTATCTGAATAAGGCTTTCCCATAAAGCAATTGAGGCAAAACAGAATACCTCGGGAACATTATAAATTCTGAGTCCCGAATATCCGTGATTCAGATTGTTCCAAACGGTATAAATTATTGCGACAAGAATTATTACAATCGGAATCCACAGCTTTTTGCGTGTTGCGGAAATTCTGCATTGATTGATTGAAAGCACAATTGACGAAAGCACAAGCATAAAAATCCACACTGCAATTACATAGTAAACAGGTCCGTAGCTGTATTGTTTGTTCCAATTGTGAAAATCAGGTTCAAATACAAAAGCAAGCTGATGAAAATCGTTCGTCATAACAAGCAGCACAAGAACGGCGGCAGGTATAATCAAAAGATATTTTCGGTTATTTGTATTTTCGGGCTTACCGATATTCAGCGTTGCAAAAAACATCATAAGCGGCAAAAACACCATTGCTATGTAATATGAATACCAAAGGTACCGTCCATATGTGTTGATGTCGGCAGGGCTGTTGTATTTTATAGCACGAAGAGCCATCCACAAGAGCATAAGCGCCGCAGATATCACAAGGCAGATTCTTATATTCTTCTGAACAATGCGATATGAAACAGACACACCCCAGCCTATAATAAGCCCCGAAAAAATAATAACATCAAAATTTTCCATATAATTATCTGCTGAGGAAGTAAGATGAGAAAAAATTCTCACCGCACCGCCAAACAGGAATATAATTATCCCGATAACAGTCAGAAGTTTTGTTTTGTCTACTTTGCGAACCATATGCCACCAACCGGTTAATTTTAAATAGATTTTATGTGAACCGCCAAATTAAGATTGTATCACTTTATTACATAATAACACAAAGATATTGATTATACAATTGAATATCTTCTTAAAAAACAAAATTAGGGTTGATAAATTCCGACTCTGTATCAATATCGGCACCGACAGACAGAGTCATACTTTCAGATGAAACACAAAGACCCCTTATGACAATTATTATGATATTGCCATAAGGGGATTATCGTTTATTCGTTTTTACTGCTGTTCATAAAACAAATCTGCTCAGGTTTAAATTTTGTTTCTTCGTTTTTTCATATAGATTACAGCTGCGGCAGAAATTATCAGAGCGAACAAAATTGCTGTCAATATTATTCCGCCTGTTTGAACTGTGTCTGCGTTGTTGTTGATTTGAGTGCCGTTGCCTGAGGAGTCAAGCGGGGTTGTTTCAGATGCAGCCGAATCTGAAGAATCAATGGGTTTTGTTTCAGATGCAGCCGAATCCGAGGGGTTCGGTGCGGTCGGTTTTGTCGGGGTAACAGCTGAATTGTCAACAATTACATTTGCGGTATCGGTAATACCGTTTGCCGCTGCAGTAATGACAGCTTTACCCTCCTTATGACCTGTAACAACGCCAAAATTATCAACCGTTGCTATGCTTTCATCAGATGAAGTGTATGTAATCTTACTGTTTATCTGTGAAGCAACAGGCTGAACGGTCTTGTCAAGCTTTTTGGACTCATCAACCTTTACGGCAACATCGTCTATGCTCAGGGACTGAACTTTTTCCGGAACAGGCTTTGATGTAAGTCCGGGATAAAATTCAGAGATTACATTTATATCTTCCTCTGAATTGCGTGTTTTCCAATTCTTTTCGTTCTTATCGGAAATCAAGCATTCAAGATATGCCGTATCGGTTCCTGTCTTTTCAAACACCCGTGAAGGGATATCGTCGGATATAAAGCAGACCTCGGCAGTATTTCCGATTTTGACGCTGTTTATCTTTTCTCTGCCAAAGGAGGTGTAAATCGGATTTTTCGCCTTATAGCCGTCCTCCATTGCTTTACACATTTCTTCAACATCATAATCAACAAGCCTTACATAATCTCCGCCCGAATAATCTTCATTGCCCTTATTTTGAACCGTTGCACGAACGAAGAACTTAGCGTTGTCGTTATCATCGGTAATCAGGTTGATTTCGGACAATGTCAATGATGTAATGTCAAGGTCTGCACCCTGCTTGAAACTGAATGAATCGGAAACGAGCTTTTCTTCTCCGTTTTCAGTTACTGTGAAATACATTGAAACCTCGTCTGCTTTCTTATCATCGGGAAGAGTGTAATAGAAATCAAAAACTTTTGCCTCTGCCGAAAGCCATACGCTTTCCTTTGTACTGTCATAAGCTTTTCCGTTTACATACAGTGTTACGGTTACATTTCTGCCCGATTTGATGCCAAGATTTTCAGCGTGACAGGTAACATTGACTGTTTCACCGCCCGTTGGATAATCGTTGCCGAACTCAATTGCATCTATCGCCTCAGGCATATGATATTCGGAATCCGTATTATATTCGGAAACAACAAACATATTGTTTACATATGTACAACCCTCATCCGTAATCTTTCTGTCAAAGGCATTAAATGCAGTAAGCAGGTCGCCGTTTTCAAGAACTACCGCTGAGAAATTGCCTTTATACAGACCTGAGTTTTTGCTTCCGTAAATACCGTTTTCTGTAAGATAGGTCTTGCCTCCCCAGTAACCGTTAAGCAGATATATCGGGTTGTCAAGTTTTTCGGTAATCGGATTTGAATTTTCGTCATACATAAGGACTCCGTTGGAATCGAGTTTACCTACTTCCGTAACCTTATCAAAACGGTTGAAAACAAACTGCCTTGCCCATATTTGTTGTTGATTGCTCTCGGTTGTTGTCCACAATGCGTAGATATCACCGCTGCCGTTTGTGAAAACCGAGAAGTCATCGTTTGTGGTATAATCGTCTTTTTCGGAAATGAAGTTAGGCTCAACATACGAGTCGCTTATCTGTGAATATCCGTCTGCGTCACTGTAAAGTCCGTTTGTAAAAATGTTGGTAATATTCTGATAAGCATATGCTCCGTTACACTTGTAGAACAACAGAGTATTCTCAACACCCTGAGTGTTTATGTTAATGAACCTTGGATTAGCCGTAACATATCCGTCCTTTGTAAGACGCATTGGATTCGATGATGTCATTTTTCCGTTGTCCATCTTAAAGCTTTGGATATAAAGAGAATTGTTTGTTTCAAACTGCGATGAGTCAAAATCGCTTTCAACCTCAAATTTATCAATAGAATCAAGCGTAAAGCCGTATGTGTCGGAGGCAACATATGAAAGCAAGGTTTCGTCACCGTATGAAACGGCGTCAAAATATTTGAGATACTTTCCGTTGATTGATAACGCCTCTCCTGCCGACCATTTTCCCGTTTCCGCACTGTAGGTGGATGTGAGCAAAGCGGTTGGCATTGACTGCAGCTCCTCAATAGTGGTATCAAGGGTAACCTTTTCCATGTTCATTGACTGGTAGAACATCTGTACAGAATTGCTCTTGCTGTTGTACACAACCTTCGGCATCATATACAGCTGCTTTTTGCTTTTATCCGATATCACCCTATAATCGTGGAATTTGCCGCTTTCCTTATTATAGAAAATAGTTGCAATGCCGACTGAATTCAGCAAATCACGGTTATTGCTGCGTGACGCTATCATACACTTGTTCCAAGCGATAAGGATATCATCTCCACAGTCCGTCATAACTGCGTCGTGGTCTATTTTTTCGTAATCCTCTGTAAGCTGTGAAATTTTTTCAGAGGTTTCTTTGCCGTAAGCGTCTTCAACCGCACGCTTTAAAAGTGAGCCTGAATCAACAATGCTGTCAGATTTTTCATCATAGATATAGAAATGAAGAACATTATCCTTAGATGTTGCAATATCTGTTGATGTACTTACGATAAGATATCTATCATTGCCGATTGAAATAATTTCTGGATTTACGAGTGTGTCGGTTGACTGCACAACCTTTTCTTCGGTCGCATTTTTCGGAACAGTCAATTTTTTGGAGGTTTCTGCTGTTGAAACAACCATATCCTTTATCGTTGTATTTTTAAGCAAATCAGTTTCAATCTTAGACTGAAGCCTGCTCAAATTCATAACATCATTTGAATCGTCGAGAGTGTTGAACATTTCGGTTGTAAAGAAGTTGTCGCTCCAAGACGCTTTAAGGAACAAAAGTTCAAGCGTTATACTGCCTGACATTCCGACAGTTCCTACTCCTCTGAGATAATCATTGAATTGGATATCAAACTTAAAGTCAACACCGCCCGATGCAGAGAGCAAGCCGTCAAAGCCAACGCCGACACCCGCTCCGAGTCCGATTTTCAGTTCATATACACCCTGGAAGGTTGAAGCGTTTGCATCATCGAGCTGATCGATAGTAAGAGCAACCGATGAACCTGTTTCACCGTCATTGTTTGCAAAAATGCCCATATAAATGTTCACATTGATTGAAGCCGTAAAATATGCAAAACACGGAATGTAGCACAGCACAAACGGCATACTCACTCTTATTGAACCGCCTGCACCTGCAATAAACAGGTTTCCGACAAAATTCCATTCGCCGTTATCGTCAACATAATAGTTGCCCTGATAACACAATGTAATGCTGAACGAGAGCTTTACCGCCGTTTTCATATTCAGCGAGTCGGTAAGTGCTTGACCTATGGCGTTTTTTGGAAGACCTGCGGATGAATTGTTGGCTGTATCGTAACCGTCCAATATGTTTCCGAGCTTTTTCGCCTTATCAAGAGGACCTGCCGACGCCCATGTGCTGTCTTTTGAAGCGGCATCTTTCAGCTTGCCGAAGCTTACTCCGATTGTAAGTGTATTGATTTCGTGACCGTCCTTGTCTTTTCCTGCCGTACCTGAATTGATAATCGGGGTAAAACCTTTTAATGAAACAGTAGGACTTACATTGCCCAAGACAGGGATAGGCTGAGCCATTGTACTCGGCGCACCCACATCAGGCGCATAGGTTATTGTATCTATTACCGAGGTTGCAACAAAGTTGTATCCTGTATCAAACTTTCCGTAGCTTGAATAGATTTCGTTTGCATTGCTGTTGTAACCTTTCCATAACATTTCAACATAAAGCCTGTCGCCCTGCTTTACCATTTCCGAAAGTGTACTTGCCCAATGCGAAACTGTCTGACCTTTTTCAAGCTCAACATCATATTTGGATTTTATTCCGTCCTCATTTTCAATGCTCCAGCGAACAAGATTGACAGGTTTGTCGGCACTCTGTCCCTTTGTGTTCAGCGACAGATCAAACTGAACGGCATTTGCGGTTATGAGTGTAATTGTATCGCCGTAAACCGTTCCGTCCGAAGAAACTGCGTTAATCCTTGTGGGAACAACACCGTTTGTTTTATACTGCAATTTTAGCTGTGCTGTTATACTTGTTTCATTACCTGATGAAAGATAGTCAGCCATATTGATATCGCAAATATAGTAACGGTGATTGAAAAATACCAACGCTCTGTGGATTTCGTCCTTTGATGCCGAAATTTTTACTATTTCGGAGTTTTCACCGTTAGGATTTGATTCAAGACAAAATTCACCGTTCTCATCCGACACAGCCGAATAGCTGTCCATAGTAATCTGTGCTCCGCTTACAAGGTTGTATGTATCGGTTTGGCTTGTCGGCGGATTTATAACCGTACCCTCCTGCAGCATTGTTTGTCCGTAGAAGTTAAAGGTTTGATAATCATTGCCTGTTTTTTCAAAGGTCAATGTAATATGGTTATCATTGACATCGTAAGGGTTTTGTATTGCAAAGAAGAAGCTGTTTCCGTAATAGTTTTTTGTCTGATGCGACGCACTGTCGGTATAGCTCCACCTTGCACGGTAGCCCTTGTCAGGCTGAGCATAAAAAGTGATAATTTCATTTACCGACATATTATTAAATACAGTATCGGTTGCACCGTCCTGTGCCGAGTAGCCTTTAAGTGTAACCGAGCCGTCGGAGTTTTTAACTGCATACTTTCCGTTTTTGCCGATAAAATCACCGTTGTCGGGATTTGTAACCTTTAATACAGTTGTTGTATCGGTAAGGCTGAAATTCGGAGTCACCGAAAAATACAAATCCGAAAGCTGTACATCAACTGAAAGCGTTCCTGTATTTTTGGTTATAATATCGGCAGTTGACAGCAAATTATCCGTTGACGCCGCCCTTGTGTCAAGCTTCATATTCCAAAGATGTGACGAAATTCCGTCGGCATATTCAAAATTGAATTTAAGGGTATCAGCAACAAGGTAGTTATTTGTATTCTCTCTCGGCTTAGTCCAGCTCAGCGTACCGATATGCTCGTTTGAATAATAGAATTCACCCTTGCAGTTTTCATTATCGGCAACAAATTTCTGTCCTGTTGTTTTTGTGTTGTCAAAGCTTTCAACACGCAAGGAAGAATTTGACACCGTATACACAGGCTGAATTACTATCTTCTTATCCTTTATATACGAAGCATATTTTTCAAGAATTTCAGAGGTAAGAGTAAACGAATCGCTGTCAAGCTTATAAAGCTCAGAATGATTTGATGTTTTTCCGCTTTCACAGAAATACACACCCTCAAGCTTTACCAAGCCGTTAAACTGAGTGTCAATAGCCGCAGAAACAGCCGATGTTTCATCTCTGTAAATATCAAAGGATGCGCCTGTGTTTCTGTCGCTGTCATGCATAGACGCAGGATCAACCAGAAGAACATTTTTTGCGACCTGTACATTTGAAAGCTTACCGTCAACATAAATTGCCGTAGTGTCAGGCTCAATAATGCTCAGGTTATATTTTGTCATATTCAATTGAAGATTGTGGTTGAGATTTTCAGCACCGCGATTATAGACCTTGTAACCGGCATAGCCCACTACCGCACCCTTGTGAAGAGCGAGATAGAGATAATGATCTCCCTTAACCTGATTCTGATCAAGATTAGCTGTTCTTTGAATAAACGAATCGCCGATATTTGTCATATTCCAGCAGCCGCCTATACCGCCGAGTTCATGCACCCAATCATAGTTAGAGGTATTCGACTGAAATTTATCGGTATCGGCAACATAAAAAAGTTGGTCGTCAGACGCTGTTGAACCACCGAAGTTATCAATTGCAATTGTGATTGAATCAACACCGGTAAAGTTAATTTTTTCTCTTGAACGGGCTGAAACGCAGTTATTCTTACTGCTCCAATTGTTATCGTATTCAAGCTTCATATCAGCACCGTCCGCTTTATATGCGTGATTCTGACTGCCTGTACCTCTGTCCGTAGCGGTAGCAACATCAAACTGTGAGGCGTCAATTATCTGAACCCCTCTTGTACCTGTGTTAGTGTCAACCATTGAAGATGAAACATATTCTTCCGAAGCCGTGAGAGTGGTTAGATGTCTTTCCTCTGCGGTTGTCATATCGGTAATGTTCACTTTTTTTGTCTGACTTTTACTGTCGGCAACGGTTATGTCGTCAAGACACACATTAAAATATGTGCCGCTTTTTGCACCGTCAAGCATTGTAACCGGAATTTTAATTTCAGACATTCCGGGAGTAAATTCAAGCGGCATTTGAACAGCATTGTATGCCTGACCTGCTTTTGCGGTAGCGGATTCGGTTCTTATTGAAAATGTACCCGTAGTACCCATATTACCTGTTCTTTTTACGGTAACATAAGCTTCATCGCTGTTTGGGTTTACGCTTGTATCGACAAGCTCAAGATATGTAGGAGGGATTTCCCTGTCTTCAAGTATTGTAAAGGCACAGCTTGTCTGAGCGCCTATACTGCCGCCCTTTGGATTGCAAAGATTCAGTGTAAATTCAAGATTTGCCGTAACTTCGTCCTTTTGATGAGTCTGAATATATACGGTCTTTGATTTTTCACCGTCTGCAAAATTAAGAGTAAACTCACTCGAAGTCGGCATTACTTCATTAAGAAGATAGTCGTTATGCTTGCTGGCATTTTTACGCACCTGCTGAGTATTTTCGTCATTGTTTGACGGATAAATCCTCTCGCTTTGAGTGTGCGTTGCAATAAAGCTGTATTCCTCCATATCGTAATAGGGATTTGCTTCACCGTCAACGGGCGTTGAAGAGGATTTGTTATCAAGAAAAATCTCGTAATCAACACCGTAACAGGCTGTCAAATCGACTGATTTTACCGTAATGGAAGCCTCGCCCTTTGTTCCGCCCTCTCTGAACACATCAACAGCATAAAATTCGTCCTGTTTAAGCTGTGACGATGAAAGAGGAAACATAAATGCACCGTTTGGATATTCGGACTGCGCCTCTTCGTTTTCCGAAAGATAACGCTTTGCAAGCTCATCATAATCATACAGCCGTGTAAAATCCTTGTCGTTTTCTTTTGCCGTAACCGATAATGATGCTGTCTCTTATACACATCTGACGCTGCCGACGATCGCATAAGTGTAGA
>ENA-UAOT01000479-UAOT01000479.1-human-gut-metagenome-genome-assembly--contig:-NODE-479-length-20097-cov-7.396717_pt1 | contig 20097 bp, 21 predicted proteins | sample MGYA00243475_ERZ654567 | MGnify/ENA primary metagenome ERZ654567 (study PRJEB26926, sample SAMN06164482) | human gut metagenome | biome: ENVO:00009003; feature: ENVO:2100002; material: ENVO:00002003... | reverse complement strand
TAATTATATTGATATACAAAAAATACATACAACAAAAATGATGTAGAGGTGAATCAAAATACCTTTTCCAAGAAAGTGCATTTGTCTACCTATTCTCAAGATAAAGGGCTCAGAATAACTGAACCCCTAAACAGTATCGGCTAGATAGCTGAAGTTATAACCAACCCGAAGGCTCAGATCGTCTATCTTCTCATGCGTTCAGAAATCTCTTAGTGCCGGCCGTAGAACTGCACGACGATCCGCAGCGACGTCAGGCAGCAATCCATGACACCGAGTTGGGTGTAGTGGGGAAATGGTATAAATTTATCTTTTATTCAAATTCTATCGGATAATACGGGATTTGCCAATCGGTATCGATATTCGTTACACCGTCTTGTCCCAGTTTGAAAATATCGGCAGCATCGCCCCGCACGCTTTGCGGGTTTTCATGATACCTGCGCTCGTAGCGCAGATATTGAGTGCGCGTTACGGCCGTCGACCTCATCGGGACATACTCGTATATCGACTGCGAGTCAGTTTCGATTTCGATACACTCAAAAGAGTAGGTTCCTGTTTGATCGACAGCGCGTAGAATGATTCCCGGCAATCCGTGTAGTTTCCACGGACCTGTAGGGATAGGAATTTGTAGCGTATACCACGCTTTCCAAACCCTTCCCCGAAAGTGGGTCTGGGCGATTTTGCACGCATAACCGGCCACGCTGTCTGCACCGTCGAGCAGTTGCCATTCCATCTCCGGGATGGATTCGTCATAGACAAACGGACCGGAGTGGCTTCCCAGAAGGTAATTGCAGCACGTAATCCGCAGTGCGTTCTCGAATGGGAATATCATCATTTCTGCAAAATAGGGATGATTGCAATTCCCGTTCGATATCAACTCCGCCTGCTCTCGATCCGGCACGATGCCGGGAGTCTCCTCCGAGATTTTACGCCATAGATTCGTAAAATAGACATGCAGGTCGGTCTGCTTGACGACCTTCCGTCCGACCTGCATCTTCACATTACTCCACATCGGCGAAGCGGATGTGTCGACACGGAATTCGTGCCGATAGATCAGATTCAACCGACTTTGATCGAGCAACACTGAATCCTTGTAGATATACGGCTGCCCGAGATAGAAAAACCGGTCTTGGGCAGATGAGAGTCCCGCATGGATTAAGAATACGATTAAGATAAACTGTTTCATTGGAATAGATATTGAACAAGAGCAAATCGGTTTAAGGCAACCAATGAAAAGTTGCCTTAAACCTTGATACGAACTATTCTACTATACGACCGGCAATCGCATAATGTCCCGGCCCATAGAGAGAAAGCACCAATTCTGCAGCTTCGCGGGAACTGCTCACACCGTCAACGGTAATACGATTGAGGAAACGTCCATCTGCTGCATAAACACTGACTTGATACTTTCCTCCGAGGATTTGCATCATCTGCTGCATCGAGAGCTGCTGTGCAGCAAAATTTTTCATGGTTCTCATAATTGTAGTTTTTGAGTGTGAAACAAAAAGTTTCCAGACTTTTTCGTTTCGACGGATGTCCTACAACCGTCGTTTTCCGGATAACATTCCGTTAATCCGGAAAATAGTGTTACTTTTGCGGTGCCTTTCTGCGTTTTAGTTGAACTTATGAGCTGTCGCACTCGGTTTTGCTTCCTCGCGGGGAGGCTTTTTATTTTCCGAAGCGGGCAAGGCTTCGGAAAATGACAAAACCTCTGTCATAACAATATCTTCAAATCTTCGACGTCATACATGTCCGGCAAGCGCCGGTTGTCTATAAGTACCGTCGGAGTTCCCGTAATGCCGATCTTGCGGCAGTATTCCATCTGCTCCCGTAAATCCTCCACTGCCAACGGATGTATTCCGAGCCAATCCGGCAATATTCTCCGGTCGTACCATTCGCCGATGATTCGGTCGGTTTGGGGCCATTCGTTCGTAATCCCCGATGAAATCATCCGCAATGCCGCTTCGTAGGATACTTTATCGCCTTCGTTCACGATGAATATCAAGTCTATTCGATAATCTTCCAATTCTCGGAGTGCCCGGTGGACCCGGGCGCATTTCGGGCAAGAGGGATTCATTACGACCGTTATGGCATGTTCGGCTTCGACGAAATTGCTTGTAGGGGACGCGGCATCGCTGCGAACCGGCTCTTCGTTCTGACGGGCGAGCAACTGCCAAAAGAGGTCCGAATCGCTCAACAGATGCTCCCGCGCATACTTCGCCCGAGGATATTCTGCCGCAGTTTCCGCTGTCGCAACGATGCGTCGGACGGACAGCACTGCGATGGCGAAGCACACCCCGAAAGTCAGCCAGTCGAAAAGCAGGAACGGTCGTGTCGCTATGGCCATATTGTTCCGGAGTAATAATTCCAGTCCGAAATCGGTCAGCAGGATGGCATCGATCGCAAGACACAGCGTACACCACTGTCTCCGGCGGATTTGCCAAATCAGCGAATAGCCGACGAACGGCAATGCCAATATGTCGAGCCCGAGGAATACAGACGCGGGATTCGTCGCTACGAATACGCCCCATACGAGCGATGCGACAAAATAAGTCAACGACAATTCGCCGAGCGAGATCCATCCGAAGAGCTTCGCCCCGGCCGAACGGAAAACCGCATTGCAATCCGAATGTTTCCCGAGACGGCAGAACCGCTGCACAAGATGCGGGTCGAACGAGGCTTTGACGATGGCCACGAGCGAAACGACGACGCCCGCCGTTTTTACTAAGAAACGGGAATCCGCAAGGTCGGGCGAACGCAGCGCGATGACCGACAGCAGCACGGCACACAGCCCGACGAGCCAATAGCCCCATGACCGGTCGAGAAACGCCAGCCCCTGCCTGATCCAATATACCAGTACGGAGGTCTCTTTCGTCTCTTCGCCTCTTTCAGCCAAGAGCACCGTGCCGTCCCATAGTGCGCGGAAGCTATCGAACGGAACTTCGAGACGCCGGCCCGCAACCGTGCGCAGAACGATCACCTGCCGCTCGCGGTCGAGCGATTCGACCAGAAAGAAGGGATATTCCTCCTCTCCGGCCTTGACGACAAACGGACCCTCGATCTCGAAGAGCTGCCCGAACTCCAGTCGGCATACCATGTTGGGTACATGCAACTCATCCAGCGTGTCGCTGAGCGACCGGATGCTGTGCGGCAGCGGATGGTCGGCATACGCCTCCCGAATCCGAAGCAGGTCGATGCGCATGCGTAGCTTTCGCAAAAAAAGATGCAGCAAAGACGATATGGTACGATTCATATTCATTTTATATCGCTTGTCTCAAACAGGTATAGATTCGAAACATGACGCCAGCCGGACCTTCAAAAACTTAAAGAATCGGGACCTTTGAGATTGCGTGATGTTAATTTGAATGTTTATTCGAGTTCAATGGGGTAATAAGGAATTGACCATGATTCTTTGACTTCGGAAACACTTCCATCCGCATTTCTTTCCCAAATGATAATATCTTCGCCATTCGCTAAAAGTTCGTACGGTTGCGTAAAACTATTTTTTTCATATTGCAAATATTTGTGGCGATCGATTATTTGTTTATTAGGATAATCGTAGATAAACAAAGGCTTTTCCGTCTGCGATAGTTCCACACATTCAAAACAATACTCTTCAGATTCATCCATCGCCTTCAGAATTAGACCGGGAAGACCGGATAACTTCCAAGGCCCCAATTCGATAGGTATTTCCATTGTAAACCATGCCGTCCAAGTTCTGCCGCGAAACCGTGCAGTCGCCATCATACATGAATAACCGTATAAACTGTCGACCTTCCCTTCGACAACCCATGCGATATCGGGAACGGACTCTCTATACATTCTCGTTCGATTTATCGTTTGCATGTCGCTGCAAATCACTTCTAAGGTATTTTCTTTGTCTATGCGTACCATTTGCAGAAAAAGATTTGACGGTGCATCTCCCATATTCTCGGCCTTTACTCTCAACGATTCATCAACATCTGTTGCACCATTGTTGAAATTTGTCATTATCAGACTATTGATATACTCAAGTTCATCTATTTGGGAAGATACGCCATTGCCTATCATCAATTTTAAGGTGCACCATCTGTATAAGTTGTCGTCTATCTTACGTGTCAAACGATACCTGACGGATAGATGAGCCTTGCCGATCGATAAAGAATCTTTAATATAACAAGGTTGAAAAAAGACTCTTTTAACGGCAGAGGGGTCTCCGAGAATGAATTTCTCTTGGGCATTGATGTCTCGCCATCCGACGAAAGAAAGTATCAGAAACAAATAAAGCTTCACTTTCATAAAAACAATCATTATGGTATTTATGGAGGAAGAGACAAAATCTCTTCCTCCTCGAAAATATCAGGCTCGACGACACACCGTTACGCATCCAGCAGGAGTTATTTGACTTACAGCCTGTTGAAGCATACCCTCGGTTCCGTCCTCATATTGAACCTTGAATGTATTGATGACTACTCCCTGCGGGTTAGTCGTCACACAAATGGCCGAATTCATTGCGCCGCCTTTTACATTGTTCATCTGTTTCTTCGAAAGCTGCTGTGCAGCAAAATTATTCAGGTTTTTCATTGTCGTAGAATTTAAGAATTGTTTGGTTTTGGTTTTTCGGAATTTTGCTTCTTGACAGATGTTCCGTAACTGTCGTTTTCCTTCCAACAGTCCGTTATCCGGAAAATAATGTTGTCTTTGCGGTGCCTTTTTGCGTTTTAGTTGAACTTATGAGCTGTCCACTCGGTTTCGCTTTCCCGTGAAGAGGCTTTTTGCATCCGGCAGGCAGGGTCGAAGTGAAAAGCGGCGGATAACCCGTATCCTTTCTATTCTATCTCGGTTTCTTATCTCAAACTGAACTTGATCGTGAACATCACCGATGCAGGTCGCAGACGGTAGGAATATACGTAATCCGTAATATCGGACTGGAAAGCAGAGCGGAACGCACCGCTGTCCAGCAGGTTCCGGGCTTCGATGCCGTACTCCATGCGCTCGGTTTTCCATGTGAGCGAGGCGTCGAGGAAAAACATGTGCCGGTCCGCCCCGCCGATTGCGGCATTGTAATAGTGTTCGCCTCCGAGGCGGCAGATCCAACGCTTGCGGATGATGAAGTTCACCGCGACATCCTGCCGCAGCACGTCGATCGGATCGAGCGCTGCACCGTCGATCCGGCTCATGCTGCGTCGGTATTCCGCCGTATAATCCATCCGCACGGCATTCGTGAACTGCGTATTGAAGCCCAGCCCGGCCGAGGCCATGTCGTAGCGGGTCGGCATCAGCACCCCCTGCCGCAGCACCTCGCTCCACGAGCGCGAGAACCCTCCCGAGAGGTTCACCGTCGTCGAGATGCCGTCGAAACGCTTGCTGATCTTGCCGCTGACGCTGAAGCCGTCCGAACTGTTGTCCATCGCAATGGCCTCGATGCGGCTCAACGACCCTTCGTATGTCGTGCCGTAGATAAGGTTGCGCTCGGAGCGATAGTAGGATGCGTCGATCGAACCGAACAGTGCGCGGATGGCATTGCCGTAGGTGAGCGACGCCGTATAGTTCTGCATGCGCGTGCGGCTGATGTCGCCCTCCTTGCTGGCGATCATCCGGTAGTCGGAGAGGATGTAGCCGCTGTAAGTGTCGTACAGTCCGCCGATCAGCTCGTTGTACGATGCCCGGGCCGAGAACTTGAGGTTGTAGGTGAGGTTCGACTGCAGCGACAGCGATGGGGTGATGAGCAGGCGGTTGTCCGTAACGGTCCGGCCGAGATTGCGGTCTTCGGTACGCAGCGACATGAAGTCCAGCGGCACATGGAGGGTCGCCGAGAAGCGGTCGCCGATGCGGTAGCCGACGCTCGGCCCCGCGACGAAGTCCAGACGCCGCCAATAGATGTCGTTGCGCAGGGTGTCGGGCGCCGGGAGGGTTGCGCCCGCGGCGTTCATGGCCGAGAGTGCCGATTCCATACGCTCCGCCTGCGCGTTGAGCGCCGCATTGAGCGTGAAATTCCACCGCCCCACGATATAGGAGGTAAAGGCCGAGTTACGGGTGCGGAAGCGCCGGCTGTCGAGCGTCTGGAGCGCATCGGGATAATCCGCCGGGGCGTCGAAGACCTCCGGGTAGAGCATCGGGCGGATGCGCAGCGACGTCGGTTGCGTCGTGTAGTCGGTCTCCGAGCGGAAGTTCACCGCCCAGCGGCTCCAGCGCCGCACGCCGGTGAAGAGGTTCCGCAGCGTGATCTTCGGAAGCCGGAAGCGCTGGTCGACCCGCTCGCCGTCGTTCACTACCCGCCCGTAGTCGGTGTCCCACTGACCGCCGAAGGTCAGCTTCTCCTGAAGGTAGTGTCGCTCGGTGTTCGAGCGCAGCTGCAGGTTCACCTCCGTGCGGTCGGTGCGGCGGTCGGCAAAGGTCTGTTCCTCGATCACGAGCGGTACGGCATCGGGCAGGTAGTAGGTCGTTGCGGACCCGCCCTCCGAGGTCTGGAAATCGTGGATGTAATGGGCGTTGGCCGTCAGTTCGAGATCCTTGCGCAATTTGACGATGGCGTTCGTCGAGACGGTATGGATCTCGTTGTCGAGGTACCGTTCCTTGTCGAGCGAAGGCTCGGTCGGACGGTGTATGCCCAAGAGCGACGAGGTGGCGTCCAGACCGTCGTAGAAACTCGTCAATTCGCGCGAGACGTCGTCGCCCGTGTTGTTGGTCTTGTAGGTGTCGATCGTCTGGAAATTGCGGCCGAAGTACATCGCCGTCGCCTCGGCGTTCCACATCCACGGCTTGTAGCCCGCGCCCAGTTGGAGCGTGGAGTTCCACGTCCCCCTGGCCTCTTTCTTGAGCTTGAGATTCAGGGCCGCTTGGTTCGAGGCGACGAGATCCTTGAGCGCCTTGATCGGCTGGTGGTTCTCGTAGACCTCGACCGAGGCGATGTCCTGTGCCCGCACGTTGTTCGTCGCGATGCCGTAGCGCCCTTCGAGCATGTCCAGACCCTCGATGTAGAACTTGTTGATCGCTTTTCCGTTGTATTTGACCTCGCCCGACTTAGCCACCTCGATGCCCGGCATCTTCCGCAGCACGTCCCCGATCGAATGGTCCGTCGCGTCGGCATATTTGGCCACCGTGTAGGTCAGCGTATCCCGACGGCGCGTAACGGCCGGAGCCCTGACTATCACTTTACGAATTTCGGTCGGGTTTTCCCTGACTGCGAAATCCACCCGCTGCGTCCGCGCCGCGACGAAACGCACCTCTTCATGGATGTTGAATCCCGTAACCGCCACCGCCAGCGAGTCGGCATCGCCCCGGTATTCGAGCCGGTAGACGCCGTCGTCGCCCGTGATGGCATAATTGTACACGGCACGCCGGGCCGTGTCCTGCAACAGCACGTTCGCACTCTCCACCGGACGCGACGTCGCCGCATCGCGGAGTGTACCGCTGATGATTATTCGCTCCTGAGCCCGGAGATTTTCGGCGGTTCCGAGGAGCAGCAAAACAAAAAGTATCGGGAGTGTACGCATGGCAAAGGTGGATTTTTTTGGGGGCAAATGCTTAACAAGTATATTTTTACTCCAGCTCAAGCGGATTATAGGGAATCGGACTGCATTGATCATGGGTAATGAGCCGAGGTTGACCATCCTGAAGCGTCACGAAATAGTTTTGTCCCGTCTCGGCAAAGAACGAGTCGATCGGATTGTTGTAGACCGTGCGAGCAGCCTTTTGCACCCGCTCGCGCGACATCTTGCGGGAGGGCACCTTGTAACGAAGCATCGGTTCTGCGGGCTGCTCGATGCCGATAGCCCTAAAGCGGTACTCTCCGGAAGCGTCTTCGGCTGCCAGAATCATCCCCGGCAAACCGCTGAATTTCCAGAATCCGGCAATTACGGGAAGGTCGAGGGCATACCAAACGCTCCATTCGCGTCCTCGGAATGAACACCGTGCCTTCAAGCAGCGGTATCCCAGAATCTCGCAAATCGCATCGTCGAGTTCCCATTCGATTGCCGGCAGCGGCTCCTCATAGGTATGGAACCGATTTGTGATGTTGGGGAGCAACACGCATTCTTCAAGCATATTGCGGCGGCGGTCGATGTAAAGCGTTGCAGGGTACTGTACGCTGCACGAATCCATCCACTCATAAAAAACTCTCCGATTCGGATCGGTATGGTTCATCGACAGTTCCCGAAGATAAAGACTGTAAAAACTCGTGTAGCGACTCCCCGTTTCGGCGACGATTCTGTCATGCCGTACCAGCGTATCGATCCGAACGGTGAGGTCGTAGATAACACGCAGGTCGATGTTATCGAGCTCCTTCGGCTCGGCGGTAGAATAAAAACTCTCGAAGTTCGGGATATAAGTACCTGAATAGGCCGGCATGGTGCGTTTCATTTCGGAGAGCGGAACGATACGCTGAGCCGATACCGGGAAGCATGACAGCAAGGCAATTATATAAATGAATTTTGTCATCGAACGAGCTTGAATTTATCATCGAACCTGTCAGGAAGAGTTGTTAGTCGAATTTTTCGACTAACAACTCCCCGGGTTCTATTTAGCAAACAACAGTGATTGCACCGGTCGGACGTCCGACATTATTTGCAGCCTCGCTGGCATTATTGCCAGGCACATCGATCCAATAACCTTCGTTGGGACCATCGTCTTCACTCTTTTTGGTGACAACAAAACAGCGCCATCCGCCCTTGGCTTCGTTCATCTGTTTCTTCGTCAGTTGCTGTGCTGCGAAATTTTTCATGGTTTTCATAGTCGTAGTTTTTGTAGGTTTTGAATTTTGTTTTGGTCCGGACTTTTGCTTCTCGACAGGCGCCCTGAACTACCGTTTCCCGATTCATGCCCCGATGATCCGGAAAAGAATTCTATTTTCTTATGCCTTTTAGCGTTTTAGTTGAACTCAAGAGCTGCCAAACTCGGTTTTGCTTCCTCCATGGGAAAACTTTTTAGTCGGATCAGGCCGGCAAAACCGAATCCGACATATATTTTATGTATTTCCGTTCCAATGGTTCTACTGTATCATGTATCAATCGTTATATTATATGCTCTTCAGCAAATGCTGTCCAATGCGATTGTTTTGCTCCTCGGCAGCGTTTCCCGAAATATTATTTCCGTTGCAGTTCTTCAAGTTTCGAGCTCGGTTTTGCTGTGTTTCAATGGAAGAAGTAGCCAGCCTTATTCCTATTTCAGTTCGAGAGGGTTGTATGGGATGATCCATTCGGAGCCAAGCGGCGTTTTGCTGCCGAACGTATAATAGGCGACAATGCCTCCCTGCGACACCGAAGAATATGGTGCGCTGTGATTCAACGCGATATGTCTCTTCCAGCGGTTTTTGGGCAGTTCTCGGCCGTTGCAGTCGTAAAAGATGATCGGATGCGCGTTCGACGAGATCGTTTCCGCTTCAATACGGTAACTGTCCGATGCGTCGTAAGCCAGCAGTACGGCTCCGGGCAACCCCGACAACTTCCATGGGCCCTCGGAGACCGGAATCTCCTCGGCGAACCAAACGCTCCATGTTCTGCCTCCGAAATCGGCTTCGGCCTTGCGGCATCGATAACCTAGCACCGTACATGAATCGTTCGAGATGCGCCACATGACCTTCGGAGCCGATTCTTCATAATACAAAGACTGGCGTTGGAAAAAAGGCAGGCGCTGATACTCCCGAATGACCGAAGAGGCCCGATGCTTAAATACCATATCGAGCGGTCGCTCTTCTGTACTGGTCAGCGTGTGATCCAAACTCGTCGCAGACAACGAATCTGCCCGAAAAAGCGAGTAGGAGTAGGTCTTGACATAATGGTCTCCCAACTGAAAAATCCAAATGTCTTTCTGTCGGCTATTATTTTCGAGATCTTTCCGATAGGTTACCTGATAGGTAATGGTCAAACGGGCCGTATCGAGTGTTTCGACATGAGTCGGCGGAAATACGTCGCACAAATAAAGGTCCTGCGTTCCGACCATTACTACATGTGCCGGCTCTGCGGTCTGGGTACGCCCTTGTACGGCACAAAGAATCAGGAAAATAATAACCACAAAACGTTTCATATCGTGTAAATTTTGGAAAGTCCGCGTTCGGATGAATAACATCCGAACGCGCGGACACGATTATTTAACAGTTGATATTCTGTACACGAGCTTGATCTTCTTTCGAAAGAGAGTTGTAAATCGCATTGGCGGCACTTACTTTATCGTCGATTTCGACAGAGTACCACACGGCTTGTTCCTGATCCTTAAAATGGACTGCACAATTACGTCCACCTTTCACTTCGTTCATCTGTTTTTTCGTCAGTTGCTGTGCTGCAAAATTTTTCATGTTCGTTTTCATAGTCGTAGTTTTTGTCGATTTTGAATTCTGTTTCGGTCCGGACTTTTGCATCTCGACAGGCGTCCTGAACTGTCGTTTTCCGATTCATATCCTGATGCTCCGGAAAAGAATTCTATTTTCTTATGCCTTTCTGCGTCTTAGTTGAACTTATAAGCTGTCGCACCCGGTTTTGTTCCTACCACGGGAGGGCTTTTTCGTCGAATCCGGCCGGTAAAACCGGATTCAACATTATATTGGTTCTTGGAATATTGTTTCGGTGCGAGTTTTTACCTCGGCAGCGTTTCCCGAAACGTTATTCCCGTTGCAGCTCTTCGAGTTTCGAGCGCAACGCATCGCCGCGCAGATCGACGGCGACGATCTTCCCGTCGGCATCCAGCAGGAAGTTGTGCGGGATGGTCTCGATACCGAACATCCGGAACAGACGGTCGTAGTCCGGATCGTCCTCGCGCAGGATAACGTGGGTCAGCACCGTGCCGCTCCCGTCGGCCTCGACGGCCTGCTTCCAGCGGTTCAGATTCTCGTCGATGGATACGGCGTATACCGCAAGCGTTCCTTCGTAATCGCGGGCCGCAGCCAGCAGCCCCGGCATCTCCTCGCGGCACGGACCGCACCACGAGGCCCAGAAATCGATCAGCACGTAAGGCGTTTGCAGGCTGCGCCACGACGTTTCCTTGCCCTCTCTGTCGGGCAGACTGAAGCTGACGACGGTATCCCCGCAGCGATACGGGATCGCCGGTTTGTCTTCGTCTGCATCCGTGGGGTTGTCCGCGTCCGAAATCGCGGAACCCGGAGGGGCTATCGAGAGTTCGAATCCGGCTTCTTCTTCGGCCGTGTCCGGGTAAGGGAGCGGATCGCCTACGATGCAGGCATAACGGTTGAATGCCTCGCGGCTCTCGGGCGTCATCGCGGGTATGGGTTCACCGGAAGGAGTCGTTCCCGTAAGCATCGAAAGATTCGCATTGTCGGGGAATTTTGCACGGATATATGCGTATGTCTCGGTCTGTTCGCTCTCCGACAGATCTGGCAAAAGATTGAGGCAGGCATATACCGCATTGAACCCGCTTCGGGTGGTCCGCAGCAGCTCCCGCCACAACAGCCCTTCGGCGCGGAAGCAGGAGTCGATACGTGTTGCGAGTGCTGCACGGCGGTCGTCGTCGGGCGACAAATTCAGAGATTCGGCTTGCAACCGTTTGCGCAGTGTTACGACCGGAGCCCCGAGGACGCTGCACAGCTCCTCTTGGGATTCGGACCCCGATACCTCCGGACGGCCCATCCGCCCCAGCGGCGCGAATGCGAAGTCGATCCGGTCGCCGCTTCGGACGACGATCGAGCCGGAAGAGAGCGGTACGCGTTCGATGAGCACCTCGGCCGCCACTTCGTCGAACGGAATCCGCCCCTCCAACACGAAACGCCCGCCGCAAATCCGGCAGGAATCGATGAAGGCCGCCTGATTGTCGAAATAGGTGAACAGATAAGCTGTGCGGCCCTCGGCATTGAGACTATCGGCGACCGAACCCGATATGCGGACGGAAGACGGATGCTGCCCGCAGACGTTGATTGTCGAAAACAAAAAAAGCAGATAAACAAGTGGATGTTTCATAATGGCAGTTTCTAAAGGTGATGGAGGCAGGTAAGAGACAGGGGATATCCCCTGTCTCTTTTTTATGAACTATGCGCAGCTTACCGTATAGCTTCCCTGTTGCCAGCCAGCCCGATTGAGTTCGATCTCCATTTTTACAGTCGCACCGGCAGTTGTCTGGCCGGGAAAATTACCATGAGCGATTTCTTGTCCGCTCGCTTTGCTGTAAGCTCGGCAGAAGGCGCCGCCTTTTACATCGTTCATCTGCTTTTTCGAGAGCTGCTGTGCAGCAAAATCTTTCATCGATTTCATAATCTTCGTTTTTTACAGGTTATACATCACAACTGAAACTTTTGTTTTTCGTCAGAACGATTCAATCTGCCGTTTTCCGGGTAACATTCCGTCAATCCGGAAAATAACTCTATCGTTGCCCTGCCTTTCTGCGTTTTAGTTGAACTTATAAGCTGTCGCACTCGGTTTTGCTTCCTCGCGGGAAGGCTTTTTCGTATTCGGATGGCAAGTCCGAACCGGAAAAAATTCATATATCCAGTTCCAGTTTCGGATAATAGCCCTCGGGGATGTAGTTGATGTCGATCTCGACCGTCTTTTGCGTACTCATGTCGTAGATGATATGCTCCTCTCCGTCCAGAAACATCACCGTCAACGGGGCCAGCCACTGCCTGCGCCACAGGCGGTCGACGTCCTTACGCGAACACTTGATTTTCTTGTGCGACGGAATGATGAGCTCATGGCGGTTCGTACCGTTCAGCGCCTTGTCCGCATAGTCGTGAATCATCCGTCCGACGGGTTGTTCCAGTCCGATCGCCGTCCAGCGGAAGAGCCCCTCCGTGTCGGCAGCCTTCAGAATCAGCCCGGGTAGACCGCCCAGCTTCCACGGTCCGTGCGCCTGAGGAATCTCCGGCGCGAACCATGCCTCCCATGTTCTGCCGCGGAAGGTCGCGACCGCCTTGCGGCAGAGATACCCCGCAACCGTATCCGTCTGTTCCGTGATCCGCCAGTCCAGCGCTTCGACCGGCTCGTCGTATCGGTATTCTTCTTCCAGGAAGCGGGTGGAGACCATCCGTTTCTTTTCCTTCGGGAAAGTATATACATCGCAATACCACGGATGTTCATCGGGTTGCAGCCAGTTCCACACTTGGATGCCTTTCTCCAGACGGGCGATGTCCGTCCGCGGAATTTCCAAATAATGAAGATAGGCCATCGAGTCGATCCGATCGGTGTACTGACTGTAATAGCGACTCGTGCTCGGTCCTATTTCGAGCAGCGTGCGGTCGTGCAGGATCTTCATATCCGAAGTATCTTCCACATAGGCGAAGTCATAGGTTACGCAGAGACGGCAGGTGTCGATCGGATATTTTGCGCCCGGGTCTCTGATATCCGGAAAATAATGCGCCGAAGCCGTCAACCATGAAAGCGAGAGTGCAGACAACAAAATCAAGAATGTTCTCATAAGCCAAAGTTTTTGTTACCCTGCGGCTCGGAATGAGCCGCAGAGCAGGATGAAAATTAGTTGGTGGTTAAATTATCCGTTCTTTTAGCTACGACGATTACGGATTGGATGCTTGTGAATTTGTCCCCGCGCCAAATTCCGGTCTCGGCATTTGCCAGTCCGTTGTCCATGGACGAAGACCCGCCCTGGCCCTCAAACCTACAGCCGCAACCACACATTCCTTCGTGTTGGCCCCCGGTAATGTGTTGCATTTCCTTTTCCGAAAGATTGTTTTTCTCGATCTGATTTACCTTAAGCGATTTCATGGCTCTTGTGTTTTAGGTTTTATACAACAGATTTTTATCGGATTTTTGTCTTGCGACGGAGTATCCGGTTCCGCCGTTCTCCGAATCCTACCCCAAAATCCGGAGAATTATATCATCCCTTACTGCCTTTCTGTGTTTTAGTCGAACTTATGAGCTGTCGCACTCTGTTTCGCTTCCCCGCGGGAAGGCTTTTTCGTGTTCGGACGGCAAGTCCGAACCGATACGAATGGATCTCCTATCATGGGTTTCCGCTGGTCGGAGGTGTTCCGGAACGGATGAATAGCGTATCCCGGTCCCGAACGACCGTAAACGAATGCTCGGATTCAGCATCATCGAAATAGGTGCGGGGAAGGTCGAACAACCGCTGTCCGTCCACATCGAGAATCACATCCCCTTCTTCCACTCCGAAATCCTGCCAATACGACCCTTCCTTCACGAAATCGACTACGGCATGCCCCTCTCTGCTCCGGAATGCCTGGAAACAAAATCCGGCCATCCCGTCCTGCCGGCTCTGATCCTCCTGCAGGGAGACGTATGCGATGGGGAACAGTTCGATACGGTGTCGGGCCGGATGGAACCGCAGATTGAACGACTTCAAAAAGTCCATGCCTGCCACGACCATCTCGCGCTCTCCCGAAATACGCCACGGACGCAACAGTTCGCGGTGCTCGATCCATAATTTGCGGTTCAATAATCCATATTCATTCAGCCGATAGCAAGTCGGTAAGACTCCGTTCTTGGAAGGACAGACGTATTTGCGTGTGGTCTCGTCGTTCAGGACCGCACGCATCGTACTGTCGGGCTCGGCATACAGATAGACGAGGGATGCGGGGCTTCCGGTATCCAATACCAAATCGACCCGTGGCCGCACGTATTCGTTCCGGCAATGAAACCGAAACGGGAAATCCCGGATAACGAACTGGTTTCCGACGACATCCAGCTGCAAGGAGATACCCGGCAACGAGAAAACGGGCCAATCGTATACGGCGAGGCATTTGTTTTCGCAATTGAGCTCCCACGTGCGGGTTTCTTCGAGCGGAATGGAGAAAATGCCGTCGGCCGCGAGCATGTTCAAAGAGCGCCCGTCCACGATCCGGCATTCGGAATAGCAGACCCGACTATTCCCGATCGATATCGAGACGGGGTGCTCCACGGTCATGCTGGGAATGTCTCGCCTGAAATCCCATCCCGACTTCAGTGTCTCCGTAGGGCGGAACCGGTCGATCAGACCGCTCTTTTCTGCAAAGCACTTGTCCAGAACGAGCATTCCGGCACTTCCCGTATCGAAAATCAGTTTGCACGTATGAGCGGAATCCAACTTCGTTTCGATGACCGGATGTCCTATCATGTCGTACTCGAATCTCGCAGCTGCGGGTTCGAGGGTGCATACCGGAATGTACGACCGCGTTCCTTCGTCCCGGCGAATGCAGGCCGAAGCGAGGAACAGAATGAAAATAATGAGTATCCGAAACATGATAATCGTCCGCTTCAATGTAAACTTTCCAATATACTATAGCTTATATAGTTATTGATAAGTCTCATTATTTCGTTCGCCAAAAATCACGGCAACCGCCATTGCCATCATCTATCATAAGGGCAGAGTCGATGGTTTTATGAATCGAATTTTTATTTCCGGACCAATTGGCCTGTCCGTTTGCCTCGATGGAGGAGCCGCCGACATTTCGATAATAACAGGCGCAATTGCAGACATTTCCACCTTTGACGCTGCTCATTTCCTTTTCCGAAAGGTTGTTTTTCTCGATCTGATTCACTTTAAGCGATTTCATGGTTCTCGTGTTTTAGGTTTTATACAACAGATTTTTATCGGATTTTTATCCTGCGACGGAGTGTCCGGATCCGCCGTTCTCCGAATCCTACCCCGAAATCCGGAGAATTATATCATCTCTTGCTGCCTTTCTGTGTTTTAGTTGAACTTATGAGCTGTCGCACTCTGTTTTGTTTCCTCGCGGGAAGTTTTTTGTCGGGCTGGCAAAGCCGCATGAAACTCCGGCGGGTTATCCGCAGTCCGTTTTCAGATGATTATCTTTTTGGTTCCCTCCGCTGAACGGATTTCCCAGACGGCACGCTCTTCCGTAGAATATATATCTTCCCTCTTCTCCTCGGGGATGTCGGTCCACCGGATGCCGTCGACGGTCATAACGGTGTCTTTGAGACGAAGCCCTTGCCCGTAGGCAGCATCGTTCGTGCGGATTCTCGTTACCACCCCTTGCGAATCGCACCAGAACCCTGTCCGGTTCGCAGGTTTGGAAGGATAGGTACGCTGTGCCGGAACGAGGATGAGCCGGTCGTTCCTGAAATCGAGGATCATATTGAAATGCTTGAGTATGCGCATGCCGAGCGTGCCTACGATCGGTTTGCCGATACCGGGAAGAAAGTTCTTGAATTCTTCTGCATAGCTTCTCAATCCCGTATCGAAATCACAGCGCACGTCCGGCAGGACAAAGGGCGGCATATCGATGTCGACTTCGAAATCCAAAAGCTGCCGGTCGGGAATCTCCGCGCAAAAACGATCCTCGATTTTCCAATGGGGAATGCGCGAAACGAAATCTTCCAGTTCTGCCGGAGGGTCCGTAATGGCGAATCCGTACGGCGTGCCGGTATCGAGCAGATAGACATAATCCGTCGACAAAGAGCGGTCGCCGTAAGACAAGGTCATCGGAATATTGACGAACGGAGCGATCTTCCGGTCTTTATACTTCGCAAACAGCAACGGATAAACGATGGCGTTCTCGGGCAAGGTGTCCGTCTCCCGAATGGAAAACATGCGGTTATCGAAATCGAAACACCAAATTCGTTTTTCGGTAGCATACGCCGGAGCAATAAGACATGCTAAGTCGACAGGCCCGACAATGTCAAACTCTTCGTCGGGAACATGGTAAATCCTGTTGTCGTTCAGCGATCGGCCGCCGAGCGATATATCCTCGACCGCGATATGCGATACGACGGCTCCGGACTGCGTAACGGTCAGAGAGTCGGCGTAATTTTCGGCGAGCGACTGCGGCAGCATGCAGCCGACCAAGCATCCCATATCGAACAGCATTTCGAGCGTATCCGTTGCGTTGATTACGACGGGGGTAAAGATTCTGTCCTGATCGATGCGCAAATTCGTATTGTCGGCAGCCGGCGGCGTCCGTCCGTTAGACGAACAGGAAACCACGACGAATTGCAGGAACAACAGTGGATATAGAAACTTGTTCATAACTAAAACGGTTCATACGGGATCAAAACGCAAAACCAATCAACCTTATCATGCTCTCCGATGGGATAAGGATTCATATGGGCATAATGAGATATAATTAATTTTGCGTTTGAAATACAATCTATTAAGATTCCATGGATTACTTAGCTATAAGTACCCACTTATCACACAGGGTCCATGATCCATCTTCATTCATATAGCCTGTGATGTGAAGCATACCGGGCGAATGCAAACCGCTGGCTGCATTCGCATTCTTGTTGCTCGCTGTCGATGACCCTCCCGAATCGGCATACAGGCATGCACAACCACAACTTTCACCTCCAGTGACGTAAGCCATTTCCGTTTTTGAAAGGCGTGCCTTTTCGATCTGATTTACCTTGAGCGATTTCATGGTTCTCGAGTTTTAAGTTTTATACAACAGATTTTTATCGGATTTTTGTCCTGCGACAGAGTGTCCGTATCCGTCGTTCGCCAAATCCTATTCCGAAATCCGGAGAATTGTTTCGTCTCTTGATGCCTTTCTGTGTTTTAGTTAAACTTATTGGCTGTCGCACTCGGTTTTGCTTCCTCGCGGGGTGGCTCTTCATATTCGGATGGCAAGCCCGAACATGAAACTCATCCGTTTTCTCGGAACGTACAAACCGTCTTTTTCCCGGTGGCTCGTTCATATGGCGACGGCGACGGACATAACCACTGATAAACGCAATTCTTGCAGGATTCAGAGTCGCGAATTTTTCGCCATGCATAATTCTCTTGCAATTCACGGACGATGAGATCGTATATCGAATCGTCGATCGTCCCGAGAGACGGCGCCGTTACATCCGAATAAATCCGGCCGTCAGGCATTACTGTCAAATTACCGAATGCTTCGATATTGACTGCCTGGTGAGCGAAAATTTCGCGACGGGACAATCGGATTTGTTTAATGTCCGCTTCGGAAAGGAATACGTTGCAGTCGAAAAATTCCTTGTTATCGTCATATACCGGAACCATTGCAAAGTCTTTCACTTCAAGTTTTTCCACCAGTTCACTCCATTCTCTGTATTCGCGGTCGTTCCGGACGATTAAATTGTATCCGAACGGGAGCGACATCCGCTGTTCTTTTTCCATCGACCTCTTGAGGTCGAGTGTCTCTTGCGCATTGCAGGGCCATTCGCAGATGAAACGTACCTTATATCCGGCTTTAGCGAGCGTATATGGCGCAGTTGTTTTATCATGTAAATCCGCATAGAGAAAATAGAATACGATTTGCTCTTTATATGCCTTCAACCGTTGCTCCATCCGGATGATGTCTCGATCGGTAACATCCGAAACAATCAGATTGATCCGTTGTAGCGACGAAGTCCACACTTTGTCCAAGAATCGAGCGATCGTTTCGCTGCTTAACTGCTCCTCCGAGCAAACCGGATAAATGATCTGCTTGAAATAAGGCTTCTTACGACATACACCCCCGATGTATAGGGTTAAAGAAGACAGATATTCCAAAACATTTTCTCCGATTTCACGCTCCGGATCCTGCTTGAGCCGTTTGACATCGTGCAGAATATTGAGCATTGGCGGCAGAGAGATAATCGGAGTCTCGGGAGATGTAATCCGGCCGAATCCCCGGGTTGTGACTTCATCAATGAAGGACCGCGCGTCGTTATCGAGCATTTCCGGATCGAACGATGCGGAATACAGATTATCGTAATCCTCGAATATTCGGCATAATTCTCCGATTGACTCCGTTACGTTAAAATGGAACATGGTTCCTCGCGCCGACTCGTATAACAAGCCTTCCGTTCCTTTTCGCCAAAGAAATGTATCGGGAGAAAGCGTAAGTTTCTGTTTCATGGGATTCGCAATTTAGTCTATCAAAACATCTTCCATCAACTTCTTGTACAAATGCGGATGACGGGCGAGATGAGCCAAACAATACGACGAATACTGTTCGAATGTCTCTTGGTTCATATAGCCACGGCAGATTGGTTGTGTCGCGTCCAGATCCTCAATATAGTACATACACTGAATACAACTTCTTTTCCTGTAACAGAGCGAACACTGACGTTGCAGTTTCTCCAGATAGCCATTGAATCGTGCTACGATAGCATCCAAGTCGAGGGAAACTCCATTTGCAGATAACTGTCCGAGAGCGAATTTATGATCTATGCGCTCGCATTGCAGAATTTTGCCATTGACCGTAACGAACAGTTTCTTACTGAATGGAGAACAGGTTCCCGTTGGTGTGTAGTGCAGTTTGGATTCGTCCAGGAAAAGGCTGTTGTAGTCCCTGAACACGTTCCCGCTGTATTGGTGCAAATACAATAGCAAATCATGTGTATTAGGTTCTGCCACAAACATCTCTTCAGCAAGTTTTTCGTAGTTTTCCGATTCGTGCAAACTCTCGATCATGTTCCGGTAGGTTTGCTGGAACTCCTCCACCTTATCAGGACGAATCCCCGAATTGTTCAGTTCCGATATGGTCGGTTTCTTCCCGAATTCGCGCATGATGAAATCATGTGTTCGGGCAACGCTGTTGCGGTTATGAAGCACGGCATTGAATTCTACATATCGGGTAAAATAGTCCGGATATTTCGCCTGTAGGTCCTTTACGTTTTTATAGACCCGATCGAACGAATTCTTCCCGTCATGAGTTACCCTGTAACTTTGTCCGTATTTATCGCCATCGAGACTGATCAACAAGTGAAAACGCTTCTCGACAAGATAGTCCGTATAGCGATCGAGCAACATGGCGTTGGTCGTCATCGAAAAGTTGAAATTTCTATGCACATCGAGTTTTTCGACATAATCGACCATGCGCATGATGAAATCCATGTTCATCAACGGTTCTCCGCCATAAAAACTGAGATAAGTTCGCGGTGCGGCAGAATGTGCTGGACATGTGCGCCACAAAGACACGAGATAATCGAGAAGGATCCTGCCTTGTTCGAATGCCAGAAACTTCGTTTCGCGTTTGTCGTACCCGAAATATAAGTCGCCGTACCCGCAATACTTGCATTGCAGGTTACATGCATCGGTAACCTCAAAGGTTAATTGACGTAAATTGACCAATGAAGATAGAACTTCATCACGTGTAATACGTCGATCATTCAAAATTCGCCGATTATCCATATTCGTGCTCACATTTAATAAATTCCACCCGGTACTGTACACCGTATCCGAACTCATATCCGATACTTTCGCAACCCTTCAGAGGATCTGAATCGTATAGATAGCCATTAGCCCACAACAAATACTGTCTCT
>ENA-UAOT01000468-UAOT01000468.1-human-gut-metagenome-genome-assembly--contig:-NODE-468-length-20439-cov-8.216297_pt1 | contig 20439 bp, 16 predicted proteins | sample MGYA00243475_ERZ654567 | MGnify/ENA primary metagenome ERZ654567 (study PRJEB26926, sample SAMN06164482) | human gut metagenome | biome: ENVO:00009003; feature: ENVO:2100002; material: ENVO:00002003... | reverse complement strand
ACATATAAAATATCAATAAGTTAATAAGTATAAAGTTGCATTTTCAATCTTACATATCCAATTCCGTTCCGCTCTTTTCACCGGGATCAAGTCAAGATATTGACATCAACGCTGCTGTTCTTTTAATGAATGCCCTTTAGATACCCTGAATTTATCAACACTTAAGGGTCTCTATCATGTTCGTGGTCGTAATACCTATCACCCTCTCCCGTATGTGGTTCTCCATGCCTAATATGAATAATGTGTATTCCTGTCGCAAGATTAAGCAGGCCTCGCGTCGAGACATCCACTGCATTTGGCAGGCCGGATACGAAAAGTCTGATTTCGCCACGATCAATCGCTTTGCAATCGTATGAAAATGGAGATGGATAAGCTCTTCACGCAGTTGGTGCTCCTGCTGAATGAACGCGGCTTCTTGAGTTTGATATAGTTTTTACATTGATGAGGCAAAACTTGAATCTAACGCCAATAAATACGCCTTCGTTCGGCTCAAGACTGTTGAACGCAACAGGGCGAGGCTCAGGGAAAAGATAAAGGTGTTGCTGGAGCAAGAAGACAATATCATCGTACTGGGTCAAGGAGTTGCTCCGATCTGAAAAAGCTATGTGCAAGGTTGCCCAAAGGCAAAAAATAGTTCCCCCGGAGCTCTGTAACTAAGTCTAAATAGTAGCCTAAACCGCTTTTACATCCTCGAAAAATCGAAAAGCAAGCCCTCCAAACTGAAACCAGCCGTCCAACTGACTGTAAGACAAAAAAGAAAGAGGACTGAGCCAAAACGAATTATGACACAGTCACTCCTTTTTATTAAATGTTGAATATGCGTATTACATACTCCTAAAAAACTTTACCGGTTACTTACCAACCTCACGCTTTACTACATAAACAGAGTGGGCTTCGCCATTCTTTGAACCGTCGTTTAGGTTGATAATTTCACCATTCTTCCAAAGTTTGGCTATTTCATTTTCGCTTCCGGCTACATATACATTACCATCTATAGCAAATACGGAATAGCCTATAGAATTCAGTCCAGGATCTCCAAGATTGCCAGCAACTTTACCATTCTTCCAGAGCTTGGCGACTAAACGCTCTTCATTTTCAACTTCAAATCCGACAACATATACATCATTACCATCGAGAGATACTGAGTGAGCTCCGGCATACCCCGGTGCATTGGTTAGGTTGATCGCTTCACTGTTTTTCCAAAGTTTAGCTATGTAACTTCCATCATTATCTTCCTCGTATCCTGCTGCATAGAAATCGTTACCGGAAACAAAAACAGAGAAGGCTTCAGCATACGTTGCTCCGCCGGTCAGTCCGATAGCTGTACCATTCTTCCAAAGCGTGGCTACTCTTTTATTACTATTATTATAAATGTATCCGGCTACATAGACATCACTGCCGGTAATAAATACAGAATAAGCTTGTGCATTATTTTCTCCATTAGTCAAGGCAGTAGCTTCGCCATTTTTCCAGAGTATAGCTTTCTTGCCGTCCCATCCGGCTACATAGACATCGCTGCCAGAGACAAATATACGAAAAGCTACAGCATCGTCATTACCGTTAGTCAGGCGGGCAGCTGTGCCATTCTTCCATAGTGTGGCTACTTGTTTGCCTTCTTCTTTCTGATACCCGGCTACATAGACATCGTTGCCGGCGACTAATACCGAGACGGCTTGGGCTGACTTTGAAGCATCAGTCAAAGGGGTAGCTTTACCGTTTTTCCAGAGCATAGCTACTTGGTGTTCTGTATCAATCACCTCATATCCGGCAGCATATACGTCGTAGGTGTATTCCACGGGTGGCTTTGGGTCCGGATCTGGATCTGGCAATTTTGTCGTAATATCATCCGTACAGGCAAACAAAGTTGCCGTTGCGATCAACATCGCCACCATTTTTAAACTTGTTCTTTTCATGTTGCATTAATTTTTATTAAAATGAATAAAGTAAAAAACAATTTTCCATATGAGGGAAAAAGTGTTCTGTATAAGAGGGACTCAACAATGTACCTGTATATCGTCTAAACACTCTATTTGCATGAGGTCATTTTCCGACTCTTTTTTGTTTCAAAAATAAAAAATCAAAAAACTATGGACATCAAATTCAATTGTACAAAACATCACAACAAAAACACCTGTTCAAACAACAGAAATACAATGATTTATAGTTTCACATCAAATTTTGATACTCGATTTAAGTTGTACATTTATTTAAATTCACTGGGATTGAACTTGTATTTTGAAGCTGCGAGATGTGATGATACTTAGATTCTGATCGGATTTTACCGGACGCAGGTTGGACCGCGCCTTTTTGTGCCCGATTCCCTGTCGCAATGGCGTAGAGCCGCGAAATCACCCGGCAAAGGGAATTCCTGCCCTTTTATCTTTGCACCGTATAATGCGTCTGAATTTGGGGTATCAAGCAATCTTCACTCACAAAAGTTGTACATTTGAATTTGACAACAAAACGGCTGTTTGGGGAATTGGAGGGACTATTGGATAGATATTGGAAGAGACAAAATACCTCCGATTTTCAGATTTTGCATCACGGACTCACCCCCCTCCCTAAAAAAATGCACAACTGAAATATGCTGAAAATAAACGGTTTCAGAGTTGGAAAGACAAAATCGCTTTCATCTTTACAGGACAGCATAACGCACAGTCCACCGGGAATGGCAAAACGCAGTCCCTGCGGACGTCCCACACATTCGTCATATCCGACAAAAGCCCGAACAATTATGGGTTCGTCGTGCTGACCGAGGGAATCGACACTGCATAGTTCGAGCGTAATCCCGTCATATTTTACATGCAAGAGCGATCGCGGGTCGTTGGCCGCAGGGAAAACATCCGTAAAGAGGGGAAGCAGCGGCTCGCCAATACTGTTTTCAATGACGGCACAGAATTGGGAGTCCAGGAAGGCGGACACTTCGCAAGTGCGGCGCTTTACGCAAAGGAGGTCATGCGAACCGACGGAGAAATATACATGTATCACCGTGAAGCCCCAAATAGCGCGGCACAATCGCAGGCTTCGACAAATAGTTTTTGGTACTCCCCATTCGGGGTCAAGGGATCGGGACGATAGTAAGTGCAATGAGTTAATTTTATACCATATACGGGGTGAAATACGACAAGCACGGAGGCTTGGATTGCTTCCGTGCGGCAAATTACGAGCCCGATAATATCGCCAAATGTTACGAAGCGATGTGGCGCAAGTTCATCCGCCCGCAATTCGAAATCTGCTATCACAATACTTGAACTATATCGGACAACCCATAACGCAAAGAATTGGCCCCGTTTCTCGGCTGAAAGATAAAAGAACACGTGACGAAAAAACTGGGCTTTATCTGCCCGGTTTTCCCGCTTTGTAAAATTGTCCTTTTCGCCCGATCAGAGAATCCGTGCGATGCACGATGCGGGCGTGAGCGTCATCGAGTCGTAATCCAGTCCGGACAGCACCGCCAGTCCTGGCCGTTTGCCCGCAGCGACCTCGCCCAGCTCGGAAAAACCCAGCGCACGCGCTCCGTTCGGTGCGGCCCAGGTCAGGAGTTCCGCAAGAGGTATCTTCCCGAGATGCTGCATCTCGCCGAGCAGCGAAAGCGCTGTATTGGATGCCAGCGAATCGGTTCCGAGGCAGATATTCAGCCCGTTGCGGCGAAACAGTTCCACCGGGGGAACCAGCCGCGAAATGTAACGGTTCGAGCCGGGACACAGGCACCACCAGACCGGAGCCGTGAAATGATTCATTATCAAATCGATATCTTGCTGATTCACGCAGCAGTTGTGAACCAGAATAACGCTCCGGTCGGCCGGAACGCTCTCCACGATCCGCCTTGCCGGAGAGCCGTAATGCAGGAAATCGCACGTAAAACCCGCCTTTCGGTACCACTCCCACAACTCGCCGCGCTGTTCGAAGAGTTCGGCTTCGGCCGGCGTTTCCATGAAATGGATCGAAAGCGGTGCGTCGCCCTCCGCGCAGATCTCCCGGAAAAGGGCATCCTGCACGGAGTAGATCGAGTGAGGGGTCAGCGAGGTTTCGGGATAGCGGAGCAGACGCCGCTGCTCGTCCGTCGAATCGGTATGCAGCCCGAAGACTTCGGCGAAAGTACGGTACGACAGGCGGCTGCGGGCTTTTACGGCAAAAGCCGAATTTCCGTTGGCTACATCGCCTACGGCCTGCATTCCCTCCGCCCACATCCGGGCGTCGGCCGCAGCGATGGCCGCAGCCCGCTCCTGTTCGCTGAACTGTCCCCGCACCCGGCCCATCGACCGGGCGAAAGCGGCGAAGCCGCCGCCCTGGGCAATAGCGCCCCGCAGGTAGGAGAGTTCCAGGTGGCAATGGACATTGATAAGTCCCGGAACCAAGACTCCCGCATAAAATTCGACGCCGGGTCTGCCGTCCGGCGCGGCGCACGTTTCGACGGATTCGATGCGTCCGTCGGCCCGAACCGTCACCAGCGGGTGTTTAACGAGCTGCCTCCCCGTGAAGAGGTAGTTGGAGGCTATCCGGCGAAAAGACGGAGAAGAATTCATCGGCGAAGATTTTAAGACCCAACTGGTCGATGTAGAGGCTGTCCACGGCCTCTGCGGTTTCGGGCGTATAGGATACTTTCAGGTCGTATATCGTCACGTCGGGACGCCTGAACTTTTCGCGGGTTCCGTACAGGGAGAGTACGAGCGAACGGGCCGAACTGTCCGCCTGGAGTATCCGGGAAACACGCTCCCGGCTCGACTTCCGCAGGATCGAGGAGGATTCGCCCTTGCGGGAACTGTCGGCCTCCACCAGCCATACCCGTATACGGGGCGCGAGGTTCTCATCGAGCGAGTCGATCAGGTAGTCGAACGACACACGGTATTCGCCGGGACGTGTGTCGGGAATCCGAACCCGAAGCCGTGCGGTGTCCTTGATCCGGGTGACCCGGATCAGCGAGTCGGAATAGACCGTGCGGGTGAAACGGCGACGGGCCACGTTGTCGATCGTATCGAGTACGCCGACTTCGTACTTGTAGTAGGCGCTCTCCTCTTCGAGCAGCCGGATGGATTGTTCGACCACGTCGCTCAGCTTGGCGCTTTTGCGCCGCGAGAAGTTGCCGATAGTATAGCGGACATCTTCGGCCGTGTAACCGTAACGGCTGAAAACCGGTTCGTAAAGTTCGAGCGAGTCGAGCTTCACTCCCCGGTCCGAAACGTAGGCGTTGATGAGGTAGGCATCCCGGAAAATCCGGGCCAGCTCCTCGTCGGGGATCACCTTGTCCCGGGCGCAGGAACCGAGGGCGGTTGCTGCCGCGATCAGACAAAACAGACGGATCAATCGTTTCATATCATAGTTTGTTGTTTTTCATCACACTCCGCACGGTCAGCTCCGAAATCGCCAGAATTACCGCCCCGAAAGCCGCCGCGACGATCAGCAAATCGCTCCAGCGCATCTTCACGGGATAGCTGTATAACAACAACGTATCGACCGGGATGCGAATCATTCCGAAATGTTGCTGGGCCAGGCAGAAGCCTACGCCCAGCACGGCTCCTATCGACGCCCCCAGACCGCCGATCAGGAGTCCTTCGCCGACGAAGATCGAACGAATGAGCTTCGTATCGGCGCCCAGGGCACGCAGCGTGGCTACATCGTCCCGTTTCTCGATCATCAGCATCACGAGGGTCCCGACTACCGAGAACGAGGCGAGCACCAGGACCAGCAGCGAAATGAAGAAAACGCCCCATTTCTCGTAGGCAACCAGTCGGAAGAAGAGGGCGTTCATCTCGTCGCGGGTGCGCACCGTGAAATCGTCGGCGACGATTCCGGCGATTTCACGCCGGACCTTTTCCGTGTCCGCACCGTCGGCTACGCGCACCGAGATCGCCGATATGCGTCCCGGACGGTCGAAAAGGTCCTGGGCTGCACGCAGGGAGGTAAGTGCGTATTCATTCTCGCTTTCCAAATCGAGAAAGAAGAGTCCTCCGACGTCGAGCCGCCGCACCGAATATCCATCGACGGGAAGCAACGACGAGAAACTGCCGCGCCGCAGGGCATAGACGGCGACTTCGGCACGGACCAAAGACCGGATTCCGAGCGTGCGGGCCATGTCGCGTCCCAGCACCAGTCGGTCGAGATCGCCCGTGCGAACGCTCCAACTGCCCAGCGGGATCGTTTCCTCGATCGGGAACACTTCTGTATAACGGTCGTCCACGCCTCGCAACGTGGCCATCGTCTGCAAACCGTCCCGTTCGAGCAAAACCTGCTGTTCGAGCAGGTACGAAACGGCCCCGACCCCTTTCACGCGGGTCAGCGCCAGACTGTCGATTTCCGCAGATGCGAAGGTCTGCCCTTCACGGGGAGCAACGGTCAGATCGGCATCGAAAGCCGAAGACATGGACTTGGCGAAATCTCCGAAACCGTTCAGCACAGACAGCAGCACGATCATCGCCGCAACGGGCATGGCGAACGAAAGAACGCTCACACCCGCAATGACGTTGATCACCGAACGGGATTTCGGTGAAAATAGATAGCGGCGGGCAAAGAATCGGGTGAGCATCGGCCTTCGGCGGATCGCAGGTTACTCCTCGCGGTGCATCGCCCGGTCGATCTGCTCGATGTACTCCAGCGAATCGTCCAGGAAGAACTGGATTTCGGGGACCGTCTTGAGCTGGTTCCGAATCCGCTGACCCAATGCCCGGCGCAGGAACCAGTTGTGCTGCTCCAGCGTGGCCATGACAGCGGCATTCTGTTCGAAGGGAAAGACGCTGACGTAGATCTTGGCGTATGAAAAATCGGGCGAAACCCGCACGGCGGTTACCGTCACGAGCACTCCCCGTACGATTTCGGCCCCCTCCTTCTGGAAGATTTCGGCCATGTCGCGCTGAATCTGTTTGGCGATCTTTTGCTGGCGTGTAGTTTCCATATTTCGGTTATTTTGTGACTCCTTTGTAATTGAAAACCTCCTTGTTCTTGTCCCGCTTGGGCGGACGGTTGTTCCACTCCGTGAAACCGGACTTGTTGAAACGGTAGCTGACGCCGATGCTGAAGGTCAGGTTGTCGAGCGGGGATCGCTGGGGGGTGTCGCGGAATGGATTTTCCGGCCCGTCGGTCGTATTGCCCGAATATTTGTTGCGGTTGCGCAGCAGATCCGAATAGCCGAAATAGTAACGCACCCGAACGCTGAATTCCAACTGTTTTACCAGCACGGCGATACCGCCGCCGCCGGCCAGACCGTACCCCCACCGGTTGTCGCGGGGCACTTTGAAATCGTATTCTCCCCGCCAGGGACCTTTGGCTTGTCCCGAGGAGGTGTTTGCCGCCTCTTGGTTGATGAATGTCGAGGAGATGTTGTAGGAGAAAAAGACCGCCGCATCGAGATAGACGCGCATCCGGTTTTTGAACAGGTAGATGTGCGGCTGCCAGACGATCGGCAGCATCAGCGACTTGACGCGGCGCGTGTACCATTGGTATTTGGCCGGGTCCTCTTCGGTCGGATTCTGAAGAAACGAGAATCCCCGCTGCAGGTATTCGAAATCGATGCCGAAACCGCCTACGAAACGCTGGGGTCCGTAATAGCGCCACGTTACGCCCGCCGTGTAGCATCCCCAGACCGCCCGGGTTTCCTGGTCGGGATAAAACCGGGCATTGCCGTAGCCGTAACCGCCCGTTACGCCCAGCGTATGCTGTGCCGCCGCTGTGCCGCCGCACAACACCGCTCCGAGGAACAAGCATATCATTCCTAAACGCCTCATCATCTCAATCCGTTCATCATCGTGTTCATACCGCTGTTGAATCCTCCGCCCATGGTGCTCGTCGTGTTCGAGGTATTGCTGTTGGTGTTCCGCCTGGGATTCTTGGCCCGCTCTTCCAGCACCTTTTGCAAGCGCAGGGCTTCGCGTTTTTCGAGCAGCTCGGCGAGGGATTGCATCGTTACCGGCGCGAATACCTTGTTCATATCGATAGTAAGCTCCACTTCCCAGTTCTCCTTCGCCGCGAAGGTATCGATGTTTTTATCGTCCATATAGTATTCGGCCCGCTCGGGCTGCCGCCGTTCCACCAGATTGCCCGTGTCCCAGCGGCCGTTATCGTTCATGTCCTCGATGATGCGGAACTTCACGTTGCCGGCCGGTACGTAATTGAAACGGCATACTCCGCTGTGCACGCCGGTTTTTTCCTGAAGGAGTTTTCCCGATTCGTTCAGCAACTGCACGATGTAGCTCGCCTCGTCGCTTTTACCGACCACATTGACGATGAACGTAGCGAATTTCTCGGGATCGACACCCGTGTAATTGACTGCAATCGAATCGTTTTGCTGCTCCGCCACATCCGCCAACGCTCCTTTGGGGATGGTCAGGGCATAATTGTTTTTCAATTGCCAGGGAACATCCAGCCACCAGCGCCGCATGTTGGCCGTATCCTGCTGCCATCGGATCCGGATCGGACGCGGTTCCTCCTTGTCCATCTGTTCGGTCAGCACGACGGCAGCCGAGTCGAATCGTACCAGCGGGTATTCGAATTCGACGTACAGCTTGGTTTCGGGGGTAACGGAACCGGTCGTGGAAAACTTGTAGGTAAACGTACTCGGCTTCTCCGGTTCGACCCACTCTTCGCCGGCAGCCAGTGTCTTCTCTTTCTCCTTTTCGAGCTGCTCGCGCTCTTTAGCCTCCTCTTTCGATTCGATATACCGCCAGGCCAGTTTCAACTTCTCGGTCGAGGGAAGCAGCCGGTCGAGGGAGTCGTGCTTCATGTAGGTAATTTCTCCCCGGATGGTATCGGGCAGACTGGCCGAAGGAACGTCGAACCACAACGCGATCGTATCGCGGTTGCGTGATTGAGGCTCAATGATTACGCGGTCGGCAGGGATGCTGTCGAACACGATGCTGTCGATCCGGGGATGGCCCGCATTGAAATAGAGAAGCGCCTTGTGCTGCACCGGACGTTCCGATTCGCGCAGGTATTGCCGACCGAAAGCCTCGTCGGTAAACATTCGGAAGTAAAGCTGCGGGTCGGCCGTCACGTAGCGGCGGATCGAGTCGTACCAGATGCCGAAGTCGGGCAGCTCGGCGGGGTTGTACGTTCCCGTGAGAAAGCCTACCTGATCGACCGAAGGTTCGTAAATCTGGTTGTTGTTCTTATCTTCGAAGGCATAGACCCGGTAGGGAATCGGCTTGAGGTTCTGGGCGATGAAAATACCGTTGGTTTCCGCACGGGCGATCACCGCAGGCTGGTATTTGAACATCGTCGAGTCGTATTCGGGAATATCCTCCACCGAATCGGCCGGAAAGAAATAAATGAAGCTCTTGGCTACGCTGTCGGCCGTGTAGCTGTCGGCCGTATATCCCGAAACGACCATTGAATCCACCTCCGGGCCGGTCGAGAAGACGTAACGCATCGAGTAGAGCGGATTACCCTCGTTGTTGTCGCGCACGGCACTGCCGAAATTCAGCGCGTAGGTCGTGTTCTCCTTGAGCGTATCCTTGATCTGGATCAGGATGCCCCGGCCCCGGATCGAAAGCTGGGGTTTTTTCTTCATTTGGGGCGACGTGAAAAACTCTTTTTGCTGGTCCTTGAGCTGTACGAATTCGTCGAAAGTAACGTAAATCTTGCTGGCGGTGAAGTTGGTCGTGAAGTTGTCCGGCAACATCGACACGATCACCGGGGGAAGGGTGTCGATCGGACCGCCTTCGAGGTTCATGACGGTCGCGCAGCGCCACAGGAACGCCGGGCAGAACATCGCAAGGACGCAGACCCGAAGCCAGACGATCACTTTATGGTTTTGTCGTTTCATATCGTTTTTCTGTTATCGAAACAAGGACGAGCGGGCGCCGGAAACTGCCGGTTCGTCGGGAGTGTCCGGATTCGGATTATCGGGCACATCCGGGTTTTCCGGGGTGTCGGGATTTTCGGGCGTATCGGGATCGTCCGGAGCTGGTGTGTCCGGGGTATCCGGATTTTCAGGGGTATCCGGGTCGTCAGGCGTACCGGGATCGTCGGGATTCGGGTCTTCCGTTCCCGGATTGTCCGGGTTATCGGGCGTGTCGGGATTTTCAGGATCAGGATCCGGTTCCGGCTCGGGTTCCGTATAAAAGTCGTTGCACATGATCCACTTGCCCTTCAGGAAACGTCTGCCTTTTTCTTTCGGGTAAAAGGTTACGCTCACGTGCATCTGCGGAAGATTCTCCCCGATGGCCTGCTCGGTGAATCCGTAAAGCCGATTCGACTGGTCCACGGCCAGGATGAGAAACCGGGGGCCGTTGAGCTGCATCGCCAGCCAGTTTTCGTTGCCGTCGATCTCGTATGGCTCGCCCTGGGCGATCGGCCGCAACTTCTCGCCGGTTCTCCGGGAGGTGATTATTCCGGCCACGGCGTCCTCGTAAGAGAGCACGCTCCATTCGGTTGTGTCCGCGTCGAAGGCATAGGCCAGCATATCTTCCCGGGGGATGGGGGTCTTGACGGTACCTTCCTGCGCCCAGGGCCGGAGCACGTAGAATGTTTCGTAACCGATCGACTTGAAACATCCCGTCCCCGCCAGGGCTGCGGCCACCGCGACGAAAGTCAGTATCTTGAACTTATGCTTTTTCATGGGTTTCATTCCGATTTTTCAGCTCTTCGAGCAGCTCTCCGACCGTTTTCCCCAACACCGGATGGCGGTAGTCGCGCATCCATTCGCACAGGGGGACGAGCACGAATTCGCGCTCCTGGATCAACGGATGGGGAACGGTCAGCCGCTCGGTGCGAATCACGCGGTCGTCGTAGAAGAGTATGTCGATGTCGATCGGGCGCGACGTATATCGGGCTCCGGTCCTTTGTTTGAGCGACTGTTCTGCCTCGCGGTCGCGCCCCAGTTCCCGCTCGATCGCCTGTAAAGCGTCGAGCAACTGTTCGGGCATCAGGTCGGTATCCACCTCGAGGACCTGGTTGGAAAACTCTTCTTCGGCATCGAAACCCCATGCTCGGCTCTTGTAACGGTGCGAACAGCGCATGACGGGTCCGGCGTGCTGGTTGATCAGCCGCTGTGCGTTTTGCAGGCGGGTCTTTACGTCGCCCACGTTTCCTCCGGTCAGTATGATCGCTCTTGCCATAACTACAATTTTTTAATCATCTTACTCACGCTCAATGCGAAATGGGTGAACACGATGGTCGGGTTCCCGTTTTGCCGGATCTGGGCCATCGCCGATTCGGCCTCCGCGACCAGCGATTCGATGTTCTGGTTTCCGATGAACGGCGCGAAATTGCGGCAGAACTTCGCCTCCTCACCCCACAGGCAGGAGATTTCGCCCAGTCCCGCATGCAGCAGGTAGCTCTCCCGCAAAAGACGCACCGCATTGGTCAGGAAAGCCCGCTGCTGCTCCCGCGAAAGTTGGGCGACCTCTTCGGCCCAGGCCATCAATTCGAGGTGCTTGTCGTTGTAGCTCAACCGCATGAGCGAACAGAAAAATTCGAAATCGTCTTTGCGGAGTTCGTCCCCTTCGCCGCGCAGCAGATGCTCCAGTTCGATCAGGTCGCCCGCAGCCAGCCGGGTAAAGGTACGAATTTTCTCCGGATCGCGCTCCCCACGGCGTTCGAGCTCCGCACGAACCTCTTCATCGGTCAGCCGGGGTACGACCACCTCCTGCGTTCGTGACAGAATCGTGGGCAGCAACAAGTCGGGACGCTCGCTCACCAGCACGAAGAGCGTCTTTTCCCACGGCTCTTCGAGAATTTTCAGAATCTTGTTGGCCGCCTCCTCGTTCATCGTTTCCGGAAGCCATACGATCACGCACTTGTACTTGGCGGCAAAGCTCTTGAACGAGAGCTTGCGGATGATACCGTCGGCTTCGCGGGCCGAAATCGCCCCTTTGAGAGTCCGGCCCAGGTCGAGGCGGTCGTACCACTCCTGCGGCGAGAAATAACCGTTTCGCTCGCTGACGACCTGCCGCCAGAGCGGCATGAAGTCATCGCTCAAAACCGCTTCTCCCGATTTTTTGCCCTGTTTATTGACCGGGAAGACGAAGTGCAGGTCGGGGTGCGCCAGACCGGCGATCTGCCGGCAGTTGGGACATTCGCCGCACGAATCACCGTCGCGGCGGTTCGTACAGTTGAGGTACTGTACATAAGCCAATGCCAGCGGAAGAGCCCCGGCTCCGGGACGTCCCGTGAAGAGCTGGGCATGGCTCACCCGTCCGGCATCGACCCCGCGCACCAGATGACGTTTCAGCTCCCGCTGACCGATGACCTCCGAAAACCGCATTTTACTCCCTGTTCCGCTGCATCCGCCGGAGCCGCTGCCGGACCGCGATGCATAGCATCGCCACCAGAACCAGTCCCAGCGTCAGCGTGCGATCGCGGCCGGGTTCCCACGAAAGGGCCATGACTCCGGTCATGAGCAGCGTGCCGCTGAGCAGCAATATAATCAATTTTTCACTCATCTTTCGTTGCTATTTGTGCCCCCGGTGCATTGCGGAACGGACCAGTGCCCGAAGGTCGATCTTCTCCCGCCGCACGGCATAGTAAAAGTAGAGCAGCAACAAGGCCGCGTAGCAAGCATATCTGGGTACAGCCGGAGCGACTTGGTCATCCACGACGACACTCACGCCGTATAGAACCAGCGCCAACGCCACATATCCCAAAATCCGTCCGGTCTGGTAAGGCATGGGATAAAAACGGCGGTTGAGCCAAAAACTTACCGCAACCATCGCCGCTTCGCTGACTAAACGGGCCCAGGCTGCTCCGTAGTATCCCCAGCGGGGAATAAATGAAAGGCTGCATCCGATCGTAAATATCAGGCCCACAAAGGTAACCACGATAGCCAGCGAGGTTCGCTCCTCCCGTTTGTACCAGAACGACAGATTGAGCCATACGCCGTTGAGGACGTTCGCACCCAACACCACCGGTAAAATGCCGATTCCTTCGCGGAAATCCTTGCCGACGATGAGTCCGAAAAGATCCCGGAAAAAAGCGATTCCCAGGAATATGAACATCGACACCAGTACGTAGTATTTAAGTGCTGCGGCATTCATCTGCAAGAAGTCCGATTTTTTATAATCGGCCAGGAAGAAAGGTTCGGCGGCCAACCGGTACATCTGCACGAAAAGCATGAGCACCATACCGATTTTGACGATCGCTCCGTAAATACCCACTTCGCCCATCGCACCTTCCGGTACGAGGTATTTGATCATCTGGGGGTATATGAATTCGTTGGCCGTGCCTGCGATGCCGCTGACCATCAGCGGCAGTGAATAGACGAGCACCCGCCGCAGCAACTTGCCGTCGATACGGGGCAGAGTGCGGTTCGTCGTGGTGAGAATTGCCAATAGGGTGAGCAGACTGGCGATCAGGTTGCCCACGAAGACCCAGCCTACGCCGAACGATGTTTCGTAAAAGCCGGCAAGACCGAAGGCCACTGCCAAAACTACCGTAATTACGACGCTGAGGGCCTTGAACCCGACATAGGTCAGCGCCCGTCCCTGTTCCCGCAGGCGTGCAAAGGGAATCGCCGTGCAAACGTCGAGGAAAATGATCGCCGCGACCCATACTACGAAGTCGGGGTTTGCGGCGTAATCCGCTCCCATCCACTCGGAAACCGTCGTGCGGAAGAGGGTTACCAGCCCGAAAAAAAGCAGGGCCGCCAGGGAAGTGATGCCCCATGTGGTAGCGAACAATCGCCGTTTGGCGGCCGTCACGTCGCCGCCCGCTTCGTCGGCTTTGGCTGCAAAACGGAAGTATCCCGACTCCATTCCCATCGTCAGGATCACGAGAGCGAATGGAATCAGGGCATATACGTCCACGGTGATCCCGTAAATGCCCGGGTCGAACACCCGGGTGAAATAGGGTGTCAGCAGGTAGTTCAGGAATCGTACGACGATCGTACTGATGCCGTATATGGCGGTCTGTTTTGCGAGTTTTTCGAGCATAAGTCCTTATGGAGGACAAATGTACGAAATTTATTTCGCTTTCGGTCTCCCGGTCCGGGCAAATATCCGGTCCGGGCGTGCCGCTGTCCGTCGCTGCCCGGATCGGAGAGGACGCGGAACGGGCGGAACGGAATTTCAGGTATGGCGGACCTGTCTTCCGGACTTTCCGAAAAACGATGGTTTTACAAGATGCGGCTCGGGCTGGCTCGACCGACCGACGATCGGAGCGGATGCAGAAGGCTCTCGTGGACTTCGCCGCGCAAGGAGGAGGAATGCTAATCAAGTTTGGCTTACCGCCTGTTTTTATATATCTTTGTACAAGATAGGAGGCGACTGGGCAATCTCTGCGTGCAAATGGGGTTCCAATTGAATGTACGGCTATTTTGAAATTTCAATCCGAAAGTATTTTACAGTAAATCCGCCACAAATAAAATTTGGTAAATTTTTCGCGTACAATATTATTGTCATTTTTACGGCACCCGAGACACCGGCTTAGCCCGCAAAGCCGGCCGAGACGAAAAGCGCTTTTATGTAGCCTAACATAATAGAAGTACTACCGCAGGTCATGCACCGAATAAATAGTTTAACGTAGCAAAAAAGACGAATGCAACTGTAATCGACGCCAAGCCGATGGCAATTCGAGCCTACTCGTCGAATTGCCTGGGAATGAAAGAGGAAAACTCAAGTCAACCGACACGTGAAAGCATTACAAAAGACACGATGGGCATCGTCCCGGTGCATCGCTGTGCTGCGGCCAGCATCACGAATCGGTTGTGTGCCGAAAAAGGCGGGGCGACTCTTTGGAGTCGCCCCGCAGGTTTTGCAACGGTACGCCGCTGCGCTCGAACTACACTATTTGTACTCGAATGGAATACTACACGACTTGGCGGGAATGTCGATAGCATTGGTTACGGCGTAACCCTTATCGACAAGCTCCGTTACGAAGAATATCACATGACAATTCTTCACGACCCAACTTTCATCCAAGGTCATCGTAAAGAGATGCTCACCGGTACCGCCGGCAGCCAGCGCACCGACCTCATGGCCGGAATAATCCGAACCAGAGTAACGGCTGTTCACGTGGCGGATAACATTATTATGCGTGTTGAAATCGTAATCCCCCTTCATACCATTGTTCAGTTGAGTACCTGTCAGACCATCTTCCAGCACCCAAGCGCCTACGCGGAACGAACCGGAGCGAGCTGCTTTCACCGTAACACGAGCGACCAATTTGTTTCCAGCAACTTCCATACCGACCGAAATACCTGCCCCAGCATCCGCAGAAAGCGATTTGTCGATCGCCTGCTTGATATTGGATACGTTGTTGTTGTAACCATTATTCCCTACCCCTGTCTGGAAATCGAAATTTACATAAGGATACGTGCTGACACCCATAGCGTAATCCAAAGGCACATCGGGCTGATAAGGATCACCCCCATAGGTGTGACAGGCTGCCAGTACGGACTTGTCCGCATATTCGGCCGACTTGCGTACATCTTCCATCGCAGCGATCATAAAAGGACAGTAGCCGCAACCCAAGCCCGTGAACTGCGTGATGAGCGTCCGGCGGACGAACGAGGTGTTGTCCGGCTGGGGATCTTCCGGAGCGTCAGGCACCGAGAACTCTACAGCAGAAATGGTTGTCGGACGATCTTTGGTATTGTGGGTCTTATAAGCAACCCAGAACGAAAATTCACCCGGCTCGGTAACAGTGTACACAAGCGTGTTGTCCTCGATGGTGAATTTCGAAAGGTCGAGCACGTCGTTGCTCTTGGCATCGTAGAAAGCGACTGCGTCGAGCGACAATTTCACTTTGTCATAATAGACATTAATGCGGGCGGCATCCTGCCCGTCGGCATTGATTACCGTCGTCGATGCCGTCACCTGCAGACCGTTTTCGATGTTTTCATTCGTACCCCCATTGCCGTTTTGACCGTTACCGGGGGTCACCGGATCCTGCCCCGAACATCCCGCGCTCAACATAGCCATACAAAGCGCAGGGATAATGAATTTCTTGAATTTCATAATCTGTTTTTTAATTAAAAGGATGAAGTGATCACAAGGTTCAGACCCGTGTAAGCCGGCATATAACGACACGCCCCTCCCGAACAAACATAGCCTGCACGATTGCGGCCGTAGCTGAGTTGAATACGCGTACGATTTTTCAGGTAACTGAATCCTGCACTGTAATAATTCGTTTTAGTAAAGGAGTTAGCCTCGGTCTCGTCGAGGTTATACATATCGCTCACAAAGAAACTCCAATGCGGCACCATGTTGAACTCCACCAAAGCCGCGACCCAGTCACCCTCGTAGTCGGTCGAATAAAGGTATTGCGCCTCGACGCGCAACGACTTTTTCGAGTCGAATTTGTAGGTGACATCGCCTATGAAAATGTTGGATACGTAGGTCTGACGCTGGAAACCATGACTCGGGTTGCGCTTCTGGATCGAAACAAGCAGCGAGGTTTTGAGTTTCTTGTTCCACTGGCGCTCTACATCGATGTTAATATCACGCCACATCAACTCCCGCTCGCCCGATTCGCTCTGCTCCGAACGCAGCGTATAGAAAGTGGATAAGTTGGCGTGGAAATTCCAGTAGCGATGACGGTTCGACTTGCTGCGATACGTATAGTAGAGATCCACCTGACCGCCTATTTCGCCGTCGGTATTAACGATATACGGTTCCAAATTGGCCAACAGGTAAGTGTACTGGCGCGTCAGAGAGGGCAGGTAGTTGAGTACATTGCCCGTACCAGAGCCGTAAAGCGAAAGCATCGTCCCCATACGGTCTAACCGGCGGAAACTACCCGAGATGCTGAAAGGTCCGTAGTTATAACCGGCCTCGACCAAGATGGCGTTGCCGGCTGCGGCTACGTCCGCAACAGTCGAGTAGATGTCCTTCCCCTTATATACGTATTCGCCTTTGAGCGAAAGCCCCTTCCAGTCGAAATTCAGGCGACCCGAATACATGTTCAGGTTGGGCGAGGTAAGTCCGCGAGAGGCGAAGTCGATCGTCTGATCCTTGTCGAGCGACTCGTAGCGGTTGACGTAGCTGCCCTCAGCCGAGAACTGCGCAGCGTTCCAACCGAAAATATCATTCAATGAAATGTGCAGATCGGCACCGCGCACCCACGAATCCGCATAGTCGGTGTAGAGCCGGGGACGACCGTACATACCTTTCACCTCGACGTAGTCGCCGAAGCGGTAGATACCCTGCACACCCTCGATCGAATTGTTGAATCCCAGCTGACGGTCTTCGAACGAACGAAAAATAAGTCCGCTGCCGAACTGGTCGAAAATATCACCCACCCGCACGGAATAGTTGTGATCCTGCCACTGGATATACTTCGAGGAGAGATAGAAGTGATAGGCTCCGGGCTGCTGGCCGATCTCATATCCCTGCAATGCAGGGAGATAAGCGTCAATCTGGAGTCCCGCAGAAAAACGACCGTTCATGTAGTCGAGTTTCATGTAGTTGTTCGAACCGAAACGATCGTCGGGAGCAGTGCCTGCTGCACCCAATCCCGAGTCGTCCTGGTAGTAGATCGAGTTGCTCTCGAAACTACCGGAGAGCTGGCCCTCCCCCACGCGAACCTGCGCCGAAACGGCAAGCGTCGCCAAGAGTGCAAGCGCCAAGCCAAACAGTTTTTTCAACATATCGGAATCTTTTTTCGATTTAAAGAGTAACTCTCTTCTGCTTCCATAAAATACGCCTCCGCACCTCCAGCGGATTTGCGCATCCGGTTATTTTATAAAAGCATAAAGCAGGGGGAAAATTCCCATTCCGGGTACCTCCCCCTGCCTTATTTCAAAAGAGTCTGTTAGCGACGGATATATTTACCTGCCGCCCGCTGCTTCCAACGCTCGCGGAGCGACTTCTCGGCAAGAGGAGTAACCTTAAGCGGCTCGTAGCTCTTCGCATCAGATACGCTCGTGCGGCTCAACGGGCGGACAGCACGCTCGGCACCCAGCACATCGTTCGTCGTCACGGACTTGCCGCCCTTGACAACCGACTTCACGGACTCACCATTCCAACCCTTGGTCAGCGTCAGTGCGCCGCATACCCGGGTGTTGGTCGAATACTGTCCTCCGTACATTATCTTCGCTGCATTCGGGTAGTAAGTATCACCTTGGTACTCATATCCCCCTACAGTGATCGTAGAGTTATCGCTGCTAATCGTTACGGGGAACTCACCCTGCGTAATCGCCATTTTGCTGATACCAATGAAATAGTACTCGGCCCCCTTGTTCCATAACGTAAGCGGCGGCAGGTTGGTTACGTCGAACGGAGCGATTACGGAACCGTCGGATTTCATCTCGAGATACCACTTCGGACCGAAATCGAAGAACATAGACTCCGTATCGTAGCCGTTGTACTCTTCCGTAGTTGCGATGAAAAGGTCGTATGGCGTCTTCCAGCCGGCCAGGTAGTTGGTACTGTACTCGTACTTCGGACGGTCGATATCGAGTCCCAGGCAAAGCAGGCGGTTCTGGCCGCGCAGACGCTCATTGTAGAGCTTAAGCTGCTTCTTGAAGCCCTCGTACAACTTCTCTACCTGCTCTTTCGAGTAGTTTGTGTTATTCAGATAGTAGTCAATGACCTCCTGGGACAGACTCTCCGGACACGTCAGTCCAGAAACGATCTTCACCTTGCAGGTCATCGGCGCCTCGCCGCCCTCGTATTCAGCCGACAGCGTCCACTCACCCAGCAGATTTTCGAAATACTTCGAATCTACCGGCTCTTTATCAGGTACAGGCATAGAACGCTTCTTGCCGATGGCAGAATCATCTTCGTCGGGATCGTTGCCGGTACCCTCGTCATTGTAAGCGATTACACCCAGGTAGGTGTTGGCGTCGGGACGGGTCGAGAACATTACGTTGTAACCCTCGGCCGAGTTGATCTTCTCGATCTCATCCGGAGTAAACGCGTTACCGTTTTCGATCAGGTCGGTGTTAGTCCTGCCGGCGTTGAGTTCGACCTCCCACTCACGCTCGTAGTTGGCAGCGTACTTGGCAGTCACCGCGTCACCCGTAGTACATTTGATATTGAACCAAACTTCGTAGGGCGACTCCTCATGACCTTCCGGAGCATCGATACCGGTAACGGTTACCTCGGGAGCCGGTTTCGTAGGTTCGGGCAGCGTAAAGCCTTCGAGTTTGGCGAAAGCCTGCTTCGAACCGGTATTATCGTTGATACCCACCGCATAGACGTAATACTTCGTACCCGGCGTGAACTTAACGAAATACTCCGTCAGGTTGAAAGAGAGGTCGGTCTGCCCTTTGGCTATCTCATAAGTCTGGGCATTGAGGATGTAAGGTGCGTTGTAAGAGGTCAGCGCCCACTGCATATTCGACAGGTCGCCTTTCAGCATTGACGTCTTAATCACCTCCATATCATACTCCTCGAAAATACCAAGACACAGGTAGGATACCCCCTCGCACAACTCGAAAGTGAGCAGACCGCCGTTGGGTCTCAATTTATCGGTATTGATCTTGATCTCACCGAGTTTTTCGGGCTTCTTGTTGGTAACCTCTATCTTCTGGTAGTAGCCGGTCCAGAAATCGCCCTGCTCTACATCGTCGGCACGGGAACCGGCTTCTCCCAAGATACCACCGCCACCGTTGACAGCTTCGTAGTATGCGTCCTGATTCCAAAGGGGCAAATAGTATCCCTGACCGAAGCCCCAAGGGTGCTCGCCGGATGCGAACTCGCCGAGCAGCACATAATTGAGCTGTCCAGGCACCATCGGGTTCCAGAGCGTTATCATCGAGCCTTCCTCATCGGTCACAGGCTCGCCGTTCTCGTCGCGTAAAATCGAATTCTCCTCGTTGAATACAAAAACAGTATCCTCGGTAATATAGTTGTGATATATATCGTCGAAGAGATTCATCATGTCGGCGTCGGTAAAGTACATCATACTCTGATAACTATGCGTCAACATGTCTATCAGCAGATATTTGATCACATTCTCGGGATCGGTCGGCTGGAATTTCACGTTCATGCTAAAACTCATGTAGTCCACGTCAAACACGTCGTACGCGTTATCGCCGAACGAAGCGGTCTTGGCCTCAACCTCGAGAACCTTCTCAAAGAACTCTTCGTTCGCAGTGGTGGCAGCCACATAGATCACATACTCCGTATCGGGGTCCAGTTTACTTACGGTCAGCGAAGAAACGCCGTCCGCAATCGCAGATTTGACGCCGGTCGCAAAGACGATCGTTGCCGTCGGGGTCTCCTTGGCATCGGCCTTGGGCGTCGCCAGGTAAGCAATTTCTGTCAAATTAGCGGCGGTCACCTCCAATTTGACTGTCGAATACTGTGCTTCAAGGAACTTCACTTCCAAGGAAGGATTCGTGGTGGGATTTGTGTCTGTTTCCGTCTTATCGTCGGAACACCCTGTCAATCCGATTCCTACAAGCAACATGCTTAATAGGGATAATAAATTAATCAAATGTTTCATGTAAAATAATTTAATTTAAGAATAGAGTGATGTTTTTTCTTCGATTGTATTCATAAAAGCGGTAGCTTAAAATCTGTCTCTTATACACATCTCCGAGCCCACGAGACTACGCTGCATCTC
>ENA-UAOT01000453-UAOT01000453.1-human-gut-metagenome-genome-assembly--contig:-NODE-453-length-20747-cov-7.940750_pt1 | contig 20747 bp, 13 predicted proteins | sample MGYA00243475_ERZ654567 | MGnify/ENA primary metagenome ERZ654567 (study PRJEB26926, sample SAMN06164482) | human gut metagenome | biome: ENVO:00009003; feature: ENVO:2100002; material: ENVO:00002003... | reverse complement strand
ACACACCCGAAGAGCTCGTCGGGAAACAGGTGCTCGTACTGGTGAATCTGGAACCGCGCGAACTGAAGGGCATCCTCTCTCGTGGCATGATTCTGATGGCCCAGGACGCTTCGGGCAAATTAAGGCTGTTACAACCTGACGATCAGACAAATCCGGGTGCGACAGTCGGATAATAAAGATATTTCTTGAACAAAAGATACAACCTTTAATATTAAAAAACAATGGAGAACATCGATTGGGGCTCTCTCGGCTTCAACTACATGAAGACCGATTTCAATGCCCGCTATACTTGCACGGACGGCAAGTGGAGCGAAATGGAAATTACGAGCGACGAGTACATCAACATGCACATGTCGGCATCCTGCCTTCACTACGGCACGGCTCTTTTCGAGGGCTTGAAAGCCTTCCGGGGCGCTGACGGCAAAGTACGTCTGTTCCGCGTCGAAGAGAATGCAAAACGCTTGCAGTCGTCGGCAAAACGCCTCTGTCTGCCCGTACCGACGATCGATATGATCGTCAAAGCCTGCGTAGAAGTGGTTAAGCGCAACGAGCGTTTCATCCCGCCCTACGGCACCGGCGCATCGTTCTACCTGCGTCCCGTTATGTTCGGCACGACGGCAGGACTGGGTGTAAAACCCTCCAAGGATGCCTTGCTGGTGGTTTACGGCTCGCCCGTAGGCGCTTACTTCAAAGGCGGCATCAAGCCGATGAAGGTCGCAATCGACCGCGAACAGGACCGTGCTGCTCCACGTGGAACAGGCGACGTGAAGGTGGGCGGTAACTATGCAGCCAGCCTTATGTCGGGCGAGCACGGACACGAGCTCGGCTATGCGAGCATCATGTACCTCGACGCAACCGAACACAAATACATCGAAGAGTGCGGTGCAGCCAACTTCTTCGGCATCAAGAACAACACGTATATCACGCCGAAGTCGAACTCCGTACTTCCGTCGATCACCAACAAGAGCCTCCGTCAATTGGCTCAAGACCTGGGTCTAAAGGTCGAGGAGCGTCATATTCCGGTGGACGAACTCCCGACTTTCGAGGAGTGCGGCGCTTGCGGTACGGCAGCTGTCATCTCGCCGATCGGCAGCATTTACGACATGGACACGAAGCAAACCTACACCTACGGCGACGAAGTAGGCAAGGTTTCTCTGCAACTCTATACGCTTTTGCAGGACATCCAGTACGGTCGCACCGAAGACAAACACAATTGGTGCACGATCGTCATGTAATCGACGCCCGCAAAACTCAAGAAAAAGGGATGTTCCACGTGGAACATCCCTTTTTCTTACTGCATGTTTTCTTTGTCACCACTTACAAACAGTCGTAAAAAATCGGGAATAGCCACCGCCACTCCCGACAATATAAGACAGAAAAATACAATCGCACAATTTATCGACCGATCTTAATCCGCATCGACAAACGACAAATACATCCAAAAACGATTGTCAAATTCGGGAAAATAGCAGTTAAACCGTATTGCTCAATCCCAATAAAAGACTTTATCGACCGAATTTCACCAGCAACACATTCACATCCGCCGGAGAAACTCCGGGAATACGGGAAGCCTGCCCTATCGTCGCAGGTCGGATTCGGGTGAGTTTCTGCCGGGCTTCGATCGTCAGGGCATTCATCGAATGGAAATCGAAATCGGCCGGGATACGGATATTCTCCAGGCGATGCAATTTGTCGGCAATGAATTTCTCCCGTTCGATATACCCCTTGTACTTGATCTGAATCTCGGCTTCCTCGACGACCTCGGCATCCATCTCCTGCTCGCGCAGAAAATCGCCGAGCTTCGGCAGAACACCCGAGAGCAGATCGAAGGTCACATTGTTACGCATCAACAAGTCGTGCAGTTTCCGACCTTGCGAAATCGGGTCGCAACCGAGCGATTTCAAACAGTCGTTAATTTCGTCCGGTTTGACACTCAGTCCGCGAGCGAATGCTACGAGCGATTCTACGAGTCGATTTTTTTTGCAGAAACTATCGTACCTTTTTTGCGAAATCAGCCCGATTTTATATCCGATCGGAGTCAATCGAATGTCGGCATTATCCTGCCGCAAGAGAATCCGATACTCGGCACGCGAAGTGAACATACGATAAGGCTCGTCCACCCCTTTGGTCACCAAGTCGTCGATCAATACCCCGATGTAGGCTTCGTCGCGTGCCAATACCAGCGGTTCCTCCCCCATCCTGCGGCGATGCGCATTGATACCGGCCATCAACCCTTGCGCCCCGGCCTCTTCATAGCCGGTCGTCCCGTTGATCTGGCCGGCGAAGTAGAGTCCGTCCACCAGCTTGGTTTCGAGCGAATGGTGCAGTTGCGTCGGCAGGAAATAGTCGTACTCGATCGCATAACCCGGACGGAAAATATGCAGATCCTCGAACCCCTCGATGGCGTGCAGCGCTTCCCACTGAATGTCCCAGGGCAACGACGAGGAGAACCCGTTCAGGTAATATTCGTTGGTCGAACGACCCTCCGGCTCGAGAAAAAGCTGGTGCTGGTCCTTATCGGCGAATGTGTTGAGCTTGTCCTCGATACTCGGGCAATAACGGGGGCCTATCCCCCGGATCGTACCGTTGAAAAGCGGCGAATCGCCGAAACCCTTCCGCAGAATGTCGTGCACCTTCTTCGAAGTATAGACCAAAAAGCACGGAAGCTGATTCTGCACCGGATGCGTATCGGCGGAAAAGGAGAATTTCGAGGGATTTTCATCCCCGTATTGCGGTTCCAGAATTTCGAAATTGATCGTCCGCGCATCGAGTCGCGCAGGGGTCCCGGTCTTCATCCGGCCGGCTTCGAAACCCATCGCCACGAGCGATTCGGTCACTCCGTGCGAAGCCGAATCCCCCGCACGGCCGCCCTCGGCGTGCGAACGACCGCAATACATCATCCCCGCCAGAAACGTCCCGGCAGTCAGGATCACGCAGTCGGCCGAGAACTCCACCCCCATCTGTGTCCGAATCCCGCGCACTTGCGGCCGGCCCTCCTCCGCACGCCGCTGCCCGAAGAGCAATTCGACCGCAGTATCCTGCCAAAGATAGAGGTTGGGGGTATTCTCCAGCGTACGCCGCCATTCGGCCGAGAAACGCGACTTATCGCACTGGGCCCGGGGACTCCACATCGCCGCCCCTTTCGAGCGGTTGAGCATGCGGAACTGGACAGCCGTAAGGTCGGTAATCCGTCCCATCTGCCCCCCTAAAGCATCTATCTCTCTGACTATCTGACCTTTAGCAACACCGCCTACGGCCGGATTACAAGACATATCGGCCAACTTGGTCATGTCCATCGTCACGAGCAGCGTGCGGGAGCCGAGCCGCGCTGCCGCCGAAGCCGCCTCGCAGCCGGCATGACCGCCGCCGACCACGATGATATCGTAATGTAAAACCATATCTCCTTTTCCATGAATTGCGGAAAACACCGCCGGCCGTCAATCCGACGACCGACCGCCGCACGGCAAAGATACGAACAAAGTCGCTTATCCGAAAAAACCGAAACCGCACGCAACGGGAACTTTCGCCCAGCTATCCGCCGTCCGACGGCGAAAATCGGATCGAAAACAGCAACCTCGCGGCAAAACGTCGCCACAACGCCGAAAAGATCGGCAAGCATGGGCTGCCTCCCCCTCCACCAAAAACGGACCCTCTCCGTTTCCCTTCCCGCAAACTCCAGCGATCCGCGCGGATAAACCCAAACCATACCGGCATTTTCCCGCAAAAACAGACTTCTCTCCGGCAAGGAACCGGCAATCTATGCGGCCCATATTCCCGAAGAATACGACCGATTAAAGAGTTGCTAACACAGCCAGCCAACGGCCGAATCCGTCCCCGCACGGCGGAAACGCCTCCTCCGAAAGCCGAATCTTCGCAGTCCACCTCTCCCGGCTACCGATTCGCCGCACGGCGGACCCGATCGACAGCCCCCACAACTGTTGCCGCAGCCAACGCAGCCAGAAACCTCCGAAACACGTCCCGCAAGCGAAGTCGTCCGCTTCAGTCCCAACGAAGGAAAACGCGATTACAGCGTTCTTTTTGGAAGCGTAACGACCCGAATCCCCTTCCGAAGAAAGGACTTAAGAGAGAGTCGGCATTACAGACACGGCCTCCGGCCGCGAACGAACGACCGTCGAATGACGGACATTGAAATATACGATTGCCCGGGGAAAATCCATCTCTTTCGAAAACCGGTCCCGACAAAAGGACGAATCCGCCTGCAAACCATTTTTTCAGTACTTGAACCGCTCATCCCGCCGTCGGGAATAAAGAGTACCGTTATGGTATATTCGAACGATTTTACGGGGTATTTCAGGCGTTAAAAATACATCCTTTCGTGAAAGAGTTCGCAACCCTGCGGCCGAATCCCTCTGCAAACCGTCTTTTCAGCACCTTGAGCCGCCCATCCCGCCGTCGGGAATAACCGACCGTTATGGCATATTCGAACGATTTTACGGGATATTTCAGGCATTAAAAATAACCCTACCGGGAAAGGGACCCGCAACTCCGCGACCGAATCCCCTCGCAAAGCCCTATTTCAGCCCTTTGGACAGCTCATCCCACTGACGGAGGTAGCGATCCTCCTTACGGTGCATTTGAGCGTTCGCACGGGGTGTCTTATCCTTCTGTCCGCACAGATGGAGCAAACCGTGCACCACCACGCGGCGCATTTCGGTCAGCTTCGCGGCGCCGTATTCGCGTGCATTGTCCGCAACGGTTTCCACATCGATGAAAATGTCGCCCGACACGATCCGGGCGCCCTTGCGGTCGCTGTAATCGAACGTGATGACGTCGGTATAGTAGTCGTGCCCGAGGAACTGCCGGTTCATCTCCAGCAGGCGGGCCGCCGAGCAAAAAATATAGGTCACATCCCCCAGTTCATACCCCTCTTCCCGGGCTACGCGGTCCAGCCACGCGGCCGTGAGCCGTTTCTGCGGCAGGCGATAGGTACAGTCATCGGTATAATAGCGTACGGCCATAGACGGTTATTTTTTGAAGCAATCCGAAGCACGCATCTGCACTTTGGGCGACGGTCCGTAAATACCGAACACCATCTTGTACTCGGGCTGCATGGTCATCACATCGACCCCCGACCCGATCGTTCCGATCTGCTGGTTGCGGGCCACCTTGTCGTCCTTGCCCACCGTCACGGAATTGAGGTTGGCATACGAGGAGATGTATTCGCCGTGAGCTATATAGACGTCGTATTTGTTGGTGATCCGGTTGCGCTTCACCTCGACGACCTTGCCTTCGTAGATCGAAATCACCTGCGCCCCCTTCGGCCCCGCGATCTCGGCCATATTGCCCTTGTAGCGCTTCACCCCGCCGCCGACCACCGGCAGCCGCAGATTCGAAGTCTTCGCCGTAAAGGTGTTGCCCTCCTTGTTGCCCCGGGTCAGCTTGCGCAGCTCGTCGATCGCCACGTCGAGCCGCTGCTCACGGGCGATTTTCTGTTGCAGGGCGGCTTTTTCCTTCTTGGAGAGCTGCTTGATGTTGGCACGCGCCGCCTGCGAATCTTTCTGCAGGCGGGTCCGCTGCGTAGTCAGGCTGCACTTCACCGAATCCAGCGCCCGCTGCTGCCCGGTCAGCCGGGTCCGCTCGACGGACACCTGCTCCGAAAGCGTCACGATCTGCTCCATCTGCCGTTCCCGCATGGCCGCCACCTCCCGCAGATTGGTGATGCGGCGGGCCACCTGATTGAAGTCGCTCGAAGAGAAGAGGTAGGTCAGATAATTGTTGTGTTTGTAGTTGCGGTATGCCTCGCGCACCATCTCGGCATAGCGCCGTTTATGGGCGTCGAGCGATGCCGACAGCCCCCGAGCCACGCTGTCCGTACGGGCTACCTCGACCTCGAGCTTGCGGGCATCCCGCTCCGTCACGTCGAGCAGCTGGTTGCGCGAATCGATCTGACGGGCCAGACGGCGCACCGTCTCCTCGGCCGAAGCACGTCCCTTCTTGAGCTTCGAAATCTCCTGCTCCTCCCGGGCGATCTGCTTTTCGAGGTCGGCGATCAACCGTTTCTGCGCCGCGATCTGCCGGTCGGTATTCTGGGCCGCAAGCGACCCCGCACCGAGCAGAAGGAACAGAAACAAAACGACCTTCGGCAAACGGATGCACAGCGTGCGGACCGACTTCGCCCGCCGCAGGAAACGATACGAATGGTTCAAGGCTTGTCGCATAGTCAGGGCTTGGATTTGAGTTGCCGGATACGCTCTTCGATCGCCTGGGGATCGTCATATCCCTTCTCCAGCGCCTTGCGCCAGTAGGTTTCGGCCATGAACTTCTCCCCGAGAGCCGCCAGGATGTCCCCGTAATGCAGGTAGAGTTCCGGATTCTCGCTGCGGTCGAAAGAGATCGCCTGCTGCATCGTTCGACGAGCCTCCTGCAGCCGTCCCAGACGGAACAGCACCCAGGCATAGGTATCCAACAGCGTGGCGTTGTTGCCGTCCAGCTCCACCGCACGGGCTGCCATGGCAAAGGCCCGGTCGAGCTGACGGGGATCCCGGGACGATTCGCTTATAAAATAGGCGTAGTTATTGAGCACCATCGGGTTATCGTAGTAATAATGCAGCGAACGGTCGTAAGCCTCGAAACACCGGCGGCGGTATTTGTCCCGTTCCGAGTCCTTCCGTCCGGCCTCCTCCATCTGGTGATAAGCGTCGCCGATATATCCCCACACGGCTCCGCGCAGGGAGTCCGCATCAGCATATTTGAGGGCTTTTTTATAGCTGCCGATCGATTGCGACAACTTTCCGGTATACCCCTGGGCGTGTCCCTTGCGGGCATACAGCTCGGTATTTCCAGGGAAAACCTCGAGCGCCCGGTCGATATACAGATAAACCGAATCGAGCCGCTTGCGGTAAGTTTCGATGTCGATCACCGCACGGTAATAGTCCAACTGGGGAGGCCGGTCGGCCAGATGCAGCTTGTAGAGGGTCAGCGCCTGCTCCAGCTCCCCGGCATTGATCAGGTGCTGCGCATACAGTTCGACGACGTCCTTATCGTCGGGATAGCGGATCGCAAGCGTCGAAATCAAGTCGTTGAGCTGAAAGAAGTTGTCCCGGTAAAAACGGACGTCGAGCGTCAGCTGCCGGAAAATGCGGACCTTTTCCGACAAGGGGAGCTCGTCGATTTCGAAAAGCCTTTTCGACACGGCCAGATAAGCATGCGAATCGTTGCGCTTGTTGTAGAATTCGGCGAGCGAAGCCAGCGCCGGGACATTCATGGAGTCGATCTCCAACGCCCGGTTATACTCGGCTATGGCCAACGAATCCTGTTTGGCAGCACCGTACAGGTCGGCCAGAATCACGTGGTTTTCCGCTTCGTAAGGAATCGCCTCGGCCATCTCCCTGGCTTCGGCCAGCGCACGGTCCAACTGCCCCGTGCGAATCAGCAACTGGCGTTTCATCGCCCCCAACAAAGGCATTTTACCGAAACGCATCTCGGCCGAATCGAGCATATCGATCGCCGAATAGGGCATCCCGGCCTGCTGGTACAGGATCGCCAGAATACGAATGTTGTCGGGATTGGTCGGGTCGAGCGCCGAAAGCCGCACGAACAGCGGACGCGCCTTGTCGAGTTCTCCCTCGGCAAGCAGCTTTTGCCCGTAAAGCTGCCCGTACCACTTGTTGAGCGAGTCCAGCCGGTAAGCACGCCGTGCCCACGCCGTACCCTGCGGATCGCCGTCGGGAGTCACCGAAGAGAGGCGGAACCAGGCCGGAGCATACGCGGAATCGAGCTCCAGGGCCTGCAGGAACAGTGCCCGGGCCGCCAGGGTGTCCTCTCCGATCAAGAGTTTTTTCACACCCTCGGTATAGTATTCGGTCGGTCGCAGCGAGTCGGGCCACGAGGCCTCCGCCGCAGGTGCGGGCAACGCCTCCTCCTGCGGGACGAACCCCGTGGAGAAAGCCGTGCAGAGCACCAGAATCGCAAGCATCCGCTTCATTGAAATCGTTGAGTTTGTATCTTCGTTCTTCGCCGGAAGAGTGCAATGAACAAGACGCAGCCCCTCCCTTCGTCTGTCAAGAAAACGTCGGAGAACCGCTTTTCGTATTCCCGCGAACGATACGGAACTTCATCCCCGGAACATCCCGGCATCCGGCGGGCGATTCGCCGCTCCCCGACCCGGGGAGTGTACCGCAGCGCTTAAAGCACCGTATCGAACTGATGCAGGAACCGTATGTCGTTCTCGAAATAGAGCCGCAGGTCCTTCACGCCGTATTTGAGCATGGCGATACGCTCGACCCCCATGCCGAACGCGAACCCGGAATATTTCTTCGAATCGATTCCATTGGCCTCAAGCACATTGGGATCGACCATGCCGCAGCCCATGATCTCCAGCCAACCCGTGCCCTTGCAGACGTTGCAGCCCTTGCCGCCACAGAGGTTGCACGACACATCGACCTCGGCCGACGGTTCGGTGAAGGGAAAGTACGAGGGGCGCATGCGGATCGTGGCGTTCTCGCCGAAAACCTCCTTGGCGAAGTAGAGGATCGACTGTTTCAGATCGGCGAACGACACGCCCTCGTCGATATAGAGTCCCTCGATCTGGTGGAAGATGCAGTGTGCGCGGTAAGAAATCGCTTCGTTGCGGAAAACGCGGCCCGGGCAGATCACCCGGATCGGCGGCTTCTGCCGCTCCATCGTCCGCACCTGAATCGACGAGGTGTGGGTCCGCAGTAGCACGTCGGGGTTCTTGGCGATAAAGAACGTATCCTGCATGTCGCGGGCCGGATGCTCGGGCGGAAAGTTGAGCGCCGAGAAGACATGCCAGTCGTCCTCGATCTCGGGACCCTCGGCCACCGTATAGCCCAGCCGCGAGAATACCTCGACGATCTGGTTGGTCACCAGCGAAATGGGATGACGCGAACCCAGCTCCTCCGCAGAACCGGGACGGCTCATGTCGGGAATCCGCTGCGAGGAGTCCCCGGCGGCGTCCGCAAGTTGCCCCCGCAGGGCGTTGATCCGCTCCTGCGTCCGGTTCTTAAGGTTGTTGAGCTTCTGGCCGAACTCCCGTTTCAGCTCGGGCGCCACGCTCTTGAACTCCTCCATAAGGGCCGTCAGCTCGCCTTTTTTCCCCAGCATCCGGATTCGGAAATCCTCGATCTCGGCCGCAGCTTTGGGTTTGAATGCCTCCACCCGTTCGAGCAGCTCGTTGATTTTATCGTTCATAACCTAAATTTACGCTTTATTTTGTACTTTTACGCACGGTTTAATAGGCAAAGTTAATAAAAATATCAGGATATGAAGCGGAAAATCCTCTCTTTTCTCGCGGCGGGAATGCTTTTCACCCTTCCGGCAGCGGCCCAGAGCGTCGGGGTGGTCATGAGCGGCGGCGGAGCCAAAGGACTTTACCATATCGGCGTATTGCAGGCACTCGAAGAGAGCGGCATTCCGATCGACTACGTGTCGGGAACCTCGATGGGTTCGATCATCGCGGGCATGTACGCCGCAGGATATTCCCCCGAAGAGATGCGCCGGATCGTCGCTTCGGGTGTGGTCAAACAGTGGGTTTCGGGGCGCATCGACCCCAGCTACCTGCCCTACTACCGCCGCAATACCGGCACCCCGATCTTCCTCTCGATCCGCCTCAACATGAAGGACCACCCGGACGACCCCAACGCGAGCCGTTTCCGCCTGCCTTCGTACCTGATCTCCTCGAATCAGATCGACCTGGCCCTCGCCGACCTGTTCGGCCCGGCCACGACAGCTTCCCGGCGGGACTTCGACAGCCTGATGGTGCCGTTCCTCTGCGTGGCGAGCGATATGAACACCCGCCGTCCGGTGGTGCTGCGCAAGGGCGACATGGGCGAAGCGATCCGTTCGTCGATGTCCATTCCGCTGGCGTTCAAACCCATGAAAATCGACACGATGCTACTCTACGACGGCGGCATCTACGACAACTTCCCCTGGGAACCCCTCGACAAGGAGTTCCGGCCCGATTTCCTGATCGGCAGCAAATGCACGTCGGGAAACAACGACATCACAGAGAACAGTTCGCTCGTCGATCAAGCCTTCTCGCTGGCCATGAACAAGACCAACTACGACATGCCCGAAGGACGCAGCCTGATGATCAATCGGGCCGTCAATGTCAGCATGCTCGATTTCAACAGCGCCAATTCGATCATCGAAGCGGGCTACCGCGACGCACTGGCCCGGATCCCGGCCCTGCGGGAGAAAATCCACCGCATCGTCACGCCCGAAGAGATCCGCACCAAGCGGGCGGCTTTCCGCGAAAAGTGTCCCCCGATCATCTTCGACGACTACGAATTCGAAGGACTCACCCATGCACAAACGGCCTATGTACGCGACGTCATGCGGCTGGACGACACCTACGACGGACGGCAGCGGCAGATGAGTTTCCCCGAATTCCGCGACGACTTCTTCTCCGTCATAGGCAACGACGAATTTTCGGTCGAATACCCCGAATTCCGGTACGACCCGCTGCGGGAACGGTATTCGGTCAAGCTGAAGATGTCCGCACGCGAAAACCTCCGGTTCCTGATCGGCGGCAACATCTCCTCGACGGCTTTCAACCAGGCATTCATCGGTTTCGACTACCATACGATCCGCCGCGTGTCGCAATGGGCTTTCGCCGGTATTTACATCGGCCCGACCTATGCGACCGGTTCGCTGGGCGGGCGCACGGACTTCTACCTTTGGAAACCCTTCTCGCTCGACTATTCCTACAATTTCGAAGTCCTGAACCTGCGGCACGGCAACTTCGGCAACCTCACGCCGATCGATAACACCAAATCGGTCAAGAACAACCAGGGATTCCTCTCCATCGGACTCACCATGCCGCTGACACACAACAGCCTGGCATCGCTGCGGTTCAACGGAGGACAACAAGCCTACCGCTACGACACCGCCGTTCCCGGTACGGATCCCAACACCGACCTCACGCGCTTCGCCTTCTTCGGCACCAAACTGGAGATCGCCCGCAACACGCTCGACAAGATTCTCTATCCGCGCCGGGGGTCCGAAATATCCCTCTCGGGCATCTACATCACGGGGCGCGAACGGCACAAACCCGCCGAATTCGGGCGTAAGCGAAGTTTCAACGCCCACCGCGAATGGTTCGGCGCCAAATTCCAGTGGAACCGCTATTTCGACCTGCCCGGCTGCAAATGGTTCTCGTTCGGATTCAACATCGACGCCGTCTGGACCACGCACCCCCGGTTCCAGACCGAAACGGCTACATTGATGTCGCTGCCGGCCTATCAGCCCGTCGTACACTCCCAGATGGCTTTCATGCCCGATTACCGGGCGAAAAACTTCCTGGCCGGCGGTCTGATGCCCACTTTCGATCTGCTGCCCAATTTCTTCCTGCGCACGGGATTTTATGCCATGTACCGCGACAACCGGGGGCTGCCCGGCGAAAAGATGCAATACATCACCGAAGCCTCGTTCGTCTATCACACGCCCATCGGACCGGTCAGCCTGTCGCTCACCAAATACGACCTGAAGAGCTGGCACAATATGTACCTCACTTTCAACTTCGGCTACGCGATCTTCGCTCCCAGCGGGCATTTCTATTGATCGGCTACCGAATTTGCTCTCCAATCAAAAAATTCGCCTTGTGAAACTATCGTTTTCACAAGGCGAATTTTCACTGCTCCACCGATCCACCGCCTGCCGACTTGATGCAAAATGGCGGGGGCGCACCGCTGTCGGTACGCCCCCTGGCAAGCAACAATTGTTTAACTAATAATAACCCTCCAAATTACTACTTATTATTTGCCTGCTCCGGTTGTGTTTTCTGACTCTCTGCAGCGGCAGGAATCTCGGATTCCGGCGTTACGGTTTCGATCTCGACAGCCTCGACCTGCTCGGTCGCTACCGGTTCCGTCGCGGCCGTATCCTGGGCGGCCTTCTGGGTTTTCTGACCGCAGGAAGCCATGCTTCCGGCCATTACGATTACAGCTGCTGCAATGAATAACTTTTTCATTTTGCGATTGTTTTTTAACTAAAAAATAATTTTTTTCCTTCGGTTCCCCAACCTCTGTATTCATTACATCGTCAAGGTGTATGCCAATCCGCCGGCATAAATCATTATGCTGGTAATCAAAGATATAAAAAATTGATAATTTTATATGCGGCTGTGGAACGGTGTGGAAATCCCCAAAATGATGTGGAATATTTCCACACCCGACGACTATTCGATGCCGTACAGATGCAGTTTGTTGTAGAGCGTCTTGCGATCGATCCCCAGCAGCCGGGCCGCCTGGGATTTGTTGCCGCCGGCCGCCGCCAGCGCCCGCCGGATCCGCTCCTCCTCTCCCGCCGGATCGCGCAAAGCGATCGGCGCCGGAACAGCCTCCGACAATTCGGCGGGCAGCTCGGCCGGAGTGACGTACTCGCCCGTCGTCAGCAGAACCGCCCGGGTCACGGCGTTCTTCAGTTGCCGCAGATTTCCGGGCCAGTCGCAGGCCACGAGCAGTTTTTCAGCCTCCGGATCGAAACCCACCACGTGTTTGTCGAGCTCGCGGTTGGCCTGGTCCAGAAAAAAGTCGGCATAGAGCATAATATCCTCCCTGCGCTCCGCGAGATCGGGCATATGGAGCACGAATTCATCGATGCGGTGGTAGAGGTCGGCACGAAACGACCCGCGCGCGATAGCCGCCTCCAGATCCTCGTTCGTGGCACAGATCAGACGCACGTCCACCGGAATTTCGCGCAACCCTCCGACGGGTTTTATTCTGCGCTCCTGAAGAGCCCGCAGCAACTGGATCTGAACTTCGTAGCTCAAATTGCCCACCTCGTCCAGGAAAAGCGTACCGCCCTGCGCCGATTCGAAAGCGCCCTTCTTATCGGACAGCGCTCCCGTGAAGGAGCCTTTGATATGGCCGAAAAACTCCGAAGCGGCCAGTTCACGCGACAGAGCGCCGCAATCGACCGCCACGAAGGGTTTGCCCGCCCGTTTGCTGCGCAGATGGATCAACCGGGCCACGTGCTCCTTGCCCGTGCCGCTCGCCCCTTCGAGCAGCACCGACATATTGGTAGGAGCCACCAGACGGACGTATTCGTACAGTTTACGCGAAGCGTCGCTGTGCCCTTCGATGTAATTCAATTCGTCTTCGTCCAAGGCCCTGTCCCCCTTCCGGCGCGGTTTCGCGGGCGCCGGAGCCGTCGCTGCGGATGCGGACACAGCCGTTTCGGGGTGCGGGGCATCCAGCGCCTCGCGGATCTTGCGGAGCAGCTCGTCCGGCTGAACGGGTTTGGAAACATAGTCCCTCGCGCCGAGCTTCATACTCACCACGGCATTGCGGATTTCGGCATAGCCGGTCATCACGATCACGGGTACCGTCACGCCCCGTTCGGCGATCCACTGCAACAGATCGGTCCCGTCCCCGTCGGGCAGACGCATGTCCGAAAGCACCAGATCGTAGCTCCCCTCCGCGAGAAGCCGGCGCCCGGCGGCGATGTCGGCAGCCGTATCGACTCCGAAGCCCTTCTTGCCGAGCCACGTGCGCAGCATCAGCGAAAAGGTTACGTCGTCATCTATGATCAATATCTTTTCCATACCGAAATTTCATTCAAAAAAACCGAAGCCATCCGCAGAGGCTTCCCGCAACGCTCCTCTTCGGCGAGGCTCCTTCTCCGGCATCGTCCGACACCGAAGCGTCCGACCCTCTGCAACTTCCCGTCCGGGCATGATGCGAACGGACGGCCTCCTGTCGGAATACGCCCCCGGCGGGGATCAACGGTCGCAAAGATACTCTTTTTTTGCCGCCCGGACAATTTCGCCGACCCTTTCCGCTACACCGAGCGCTGCGCTGCGCAAAGCCCCGTCCGCAGAACCTTCCGAACGCTCCAGACGGCGCAATGCCGCAGCGAGCTCCTCCTCGCCCAGCAACGTGTAGATCGGCACCATTTTGTGAGCGATCGCACGCAAAGCGACCGCATCTCCGGCGAGCGCGGCCCGGCGCAAGGTTTCGGCATGGGCCTCGTTCTCGGCGACAAAGGTCCGGATGATCTCCCGCGCGGCTTCGGCGTCGTCGCGGGCGAAAGCCGTCAGAGCTTCGAACCCGCGAACCGCATCCTCTTCCGGAAGACACTCCTCCGGGGCAACCCCCGCCTCCGGCACGACACGGCGTAACACGGCCACCAGTTCCGCCCGCGCGAAAGGTTTCCGCAGCACGGCTGCAAATCCCCGTTCGACATAGGCCGACTCATCGTCCGAACGGGCTGAAACGGCTACCACCGGCAGCTCCGCACGAACGGCCCGAATCCGTCGCAACACCTCGAACCCATCCACTCCGGGCATCTGTATATCGGTAAAAACCAGATCGAAAGCAGACTCCTGCACCAGTTTTTCAGCGTATTCGGGAAAAGGACAGCTCTCCGTTTCGATTCCCAACTCCCGGCAGAGAGCTGCGGTCATCTCAAGTTGCAGGGGGTCGTCATCCACCAGCAGGCAGCGGAGGGGTCTTCCGCCCTCCATACACACTCTGCCCGGACACATCCCGGCTGCGGCTTCCTTTTCGGAAGCGTCGTCCTCCGCCTCCCCGACCGGGACGGCGACCAGGAATCGGCTTCCGGCGCTCGGTTCGCTCTCCAGCTCGATCGTACCGCCGAGCAGCTTCACGAGGCGATCGACGATCGAGAGGCCCAGCCCTACGCCGCTCACGCCGCCCGCCGACGGCAGGCGCACGAACTCCTGAAAGATGCGCTCCCGCTCCTCGGGGCCGATTCCCCGACCCGTATCGCTGACACGGAACAGCAGCCGCCCCTCTTCCAACCAGGCGTCGAACGCGACGAACCCCCGGTCGGTGAACTTGATCGCGTTGGAAAGCAGGTTCTCGGCGATCTGCCGCACACGCGAGGGATCGCCCGCGACCTGTCCCGAAAGTTCGGCGGCGAGCGTACACCGCAATTCGATTCCTTTGGCCGCAGCCACCGGCTCGAACCCGGTGCAGACAGCCGTAAACAGATCGGCCGGAGAGAAGGCGATGCGATTGACGGCGACTTTGTTGGAGTCGAGTTTGTAGAAATCCAGCAGGTCGGTCACCAACTCCAACAGGTGATCGGCCGAGCTCTTCATATGATCCAGATAAAGCGCACCCCGCTTGCCCAGGTCCAGACGCGTAAGCAGATCGATATAGCCCATGATCGAACCCAGCGGGGCCTTGATGTCGTGCGTAATGGTAAGCATCAGCTTCTCACGGGCCTCCAGCAAGGCTTCGTTGTGGCGATTGGCCGCTTCGAGCTGGCGTTTGTAACGGTTGCTGCGGTTCACGTCCCGCCAGAGGATTCCGACGAAGAGCAGCATCACCAGCAGCGATCCGGCAGCCACCGAGCCCAGAATGACGAGCGAGCTGCGCCGCACCTGTTCACGAGCCTGCATCCGCTCCCAGAGATAGGCCGTCTCCTCCTCCTCGAAGTCGATAATCAGGCGGTAAATCCGCTGATTGATCTGCTGGTTGTTGCGTTGCAGCCGCAACCCCTCCCGCCACGCCTTGTCGTAAAGGGCCAGCCGCTCGCTGGTCACCCGCTGCTCCAGATCCTGCAGCACTACGGCGATGGTATCCCCCAGACTCATCTGCCGAGGCGGAGCATCGATCCGCACCCGGGTCTTCACCACCACCTGCGAATCGTTCTTGGGCGGGCTGAACAGGTCGCCGAACCGGCGGAAGAAATTGCGCTTCTTTTTCGGAGCCACGCGCACCGTATCGCGGACCAGGATCGTATCGGGTTCGATAGTCGGTTGCGACAGGGAGTCCAGCATGGGAATCATCCGCTGGATATTTTCGCTCAACAACGTCGCCGTGCCCGCCGAACGCAGGTTGCGGTCCAGAGCCTTGATCCCCTGCTCCTTGCCGGCGATCAGCCGCACGATCGTGTCCAGACGCATCTGCTGCGACTCGTCGTCCGCACGCATACGGAGCGAATCGATGCACTCCCTTACCAGCCGGAGTTCGCGTTTGTAACGATTCTCGTAGCTGGCATAACCGGCCACCAGCATCTGACCGTATGTTTCGGCCTCATAGAGATGGTAGAGAGTCTGATTGACCAGTCCGCGCCGCCGCCGAAGCTCCTGCTGGCTGTGGTCCGGTTCGAGGAGCGCTCCGGTCTGGCGCCAGACGTAGATCATGGCCGTCAGGCCGATCAGGGCGATCAGCACGTAACCCACGACGATTTTAGTGCGTACGAATTTAGACTCTTTCATCATAGCGGATCGACTTATCCTTCGCCCAAAGATAGCATCTGTTTCGGTGATTTTCGCTGCGGAAAGCCTTTTTCTTTCCAAAGCCTTTCCGCAAGGGGGTCTGCACCCTATTTGATCCGGGCGATGATCCTCTCCAGCGTCAGCTCACGCACCGCATCGCGTCCGATCCGGCGGGCTGCCGCCCCCTCCTTCGCCGCCAGTCTGCGGGCCAGCGCCAGCGCATCGGGGTAAAGCCCCCGGCTGCGTTTGCCGATCTGCCGCAAGGCCCAATTCACAGCTTTTCCGATCCGGACGCGGGAATCCTCCGCACCCCGTTCGATCAGCGGCAGAAAGGTCCTGAAATCGTCGTCCGAAGCCCGTTTATCCCCGACGGCGAGCGTAGCCAGCAGAGCGAACCCCGCCCGTCGGGTAAACTCCTCGTCCGAAGCGGCGTATTCGCGCACCTTGCCGTAAGCGTACGACGTATAGCGGAACAGGTTGATACAACACTGGTCGCACAGGTCCCATGACCGAAATTCAGCGACCCAGGCATCCATCTCCTCCGGACGGAACAGCGCCGGATCGGCGATCATCGACGCCAGGATCCGCCCTTCGTGCACCGGCCTGCGGTAGAGTTCCAGCGCCAGCGCATGATCCCGGCCGATCTTCAGCGCCAGACGCCGCAGATCGACCACCCGCACCCCGACCGCCAGCCGGGCGTCGATTCCGAACCGCACCATTCCCTCCCGGAACTCCGGATCGGCATGGGCCGCAAGCCACTCCAAGACCTCTTCGCAGGTCGTTCCTTTTCCTTTTTTCATATTCATCTCCATTTCATTCATTGATACGAACTGGGAGTCAAAAATAGCTATCATATGCCGTTCGGGCAAACCGATCCTAAAAGAATGACGGTTTTCGTACCCCGCAATGCGTAAATTTCATCCGACCGTTTTTCAACATCGAAAGGGGAGAACGCTGTGAGCGTTCTCCCCTTTCGATTCGCGGACATGCGCCTGCAAAGCAAACGCATATTCACCGTATTTTCCGTTACTTGCGCTTCTTGTCCGCTTTCTTGGCGTTTTTCTTCGAAGCCTTCATGTCCTTTTTCTTCACATCCTTCTGATCGCATGCCTTGGTGCAGTCGCTCTTCACGAGGGTCATCTCGTCGAGCAGCCAGTCCGCACCCGCGAACTTGTCGATCACGAAGAGCACGTAGCGAACGTCCACGCCGATAGTACGCTGGACATCCGGCTCGAAGGCGATATCGCCCGACATAGCCTCCCAGTTACCGTCGAAAGCCAGACCGATCAGCTCGCCGCGGCTGTTCATCATCGGCGAACCCGAGTTACCGCCCGTGATGTCGCAGTTGGCCAGGAACGCTACAGGAAGTTCGCCCTTGCAGTTGGCATAGGGACCGAAATCCTTCGCCTCGTAAAGCTCCTTGAGCTTGGCGGGAACGACGAATTCGGGATTCGAAGGATCCTCCTTCTCCATCACGCCCTTGAGCGTCGTGTAGTAATCATATACCACGCCGTCGGCAGGTTCGTAAGGCAGCACCTGACCGTAAGTCAGACGAATGGTGAAGTTCGCATCCGAATACCAGGCCTTGTCGGGCTGCATGCGCATCAGACCGGCTACGTAAAGACGATGTCCGTCCGCATATTTCTGCAGGTTGGGTACGGCCTTCTCGCGCAGCTCCTTCATCTTGTTCAGAACCGACGTAGCCAACACTACCGCCGGATCGTTCTTGATCTGCTCGGGCGTAGCGGCCGATGCCTTGGCCTCGTCCGTGAAGACCGAATTGTCGTACAGGTAATCCACGTAAGCATCGATGTCGCCGCCGAACTGCGCGTCGATCACCTCCGCGAAAACGGTCGGCAGATCCTTCACGTTCTCCTTGACCATCGAAAGCATCTTCCGGGCTACCTTGCGGTCCGTCGGCAGGTTGTAATCCTTGTAGAAGTTGGCGTAATACTCCTTCGCCTGCGCTTTCGCTTCGTCGCTTACCTCCTCGGCCGTCAGCATCCGGTTAGCCACCAGAGCCGGGGTCATGATTTCGACCGAACGGACCATCGCCTCGCTCAAATACTGGAGCGGACCGGTGTAGGCCATGTTGTCGTTCACCGCCTCGCGGATCATGCCGAGCGCATCGACGAATCCCTCCTCAGGCAGCGTATTCTGCTCGGCCCAAGCCTGGAATTCGGCTTCCTGAGCCTCCTTCAAGGCTTTCACGTCCAGTTTTTTCAGACCGCGCAGCATGCCGATCGTATTCTTCCAATAGTTCGACGAACTGGCATATTTCGAAGCGTACTGGATACGCACCTTGTCGCTGGCGGCCATGTCCTCCTTCAGAATGTCCTGACGGGCGCCGCGAATATCGATACGCTGGGGACCCGAAACCTGGAACATCTCGTCGATCTCGTACGAAGTCATGTAACGCTCGGTCGAACCGGGGAAGCCCATGATCATCGTGAAATCGTCGGCCTTGTAACCGTCGAGCGATACCTTGAGGAACTCTTCGGCCTTGTAGGGTACGTTCTCCTCCGAATATTCCGCCGGACGGTTGTCCTTGCCGGCATAGATGCGGAAGATCGAGAAGTCGCCCGTATGACGCGGCCACATCCAGTTGTCGGTTTCGCCGCCGAACTTGCCGATCGACGTCGGGGGAGTACCGACCAGACGAATGTCCTTATAAACATCCTGTATGAAAGCGAAAAATTGATTACGACCGAAAAAAGCTTTGATGCTGATCTCCTTATCCGGATTTTCGGCTCTAAGTTTTTCAGAAAGTGCCGCAATATTCTCCTTCTCCATCCGAGTACGCTCCTCGCCCTTGGCGATCGAGGGAATATTGCCCAGCACCTCGGGCGTTACGTCGATGATTCGACGGATGAAAGTGACCGTCAGCCCCGGAGCCGGCAGCTCCTCCTCGTTGGACATGGCCCAGAAACCGTCCTTCAGGTAGTCGTGCTCCACCGAAGAGAGGGCCTGAATCGAACCGTAACCGCAATGGTGGTTGGTGAAAACGAGTCCTTCGGGCGATACGACCTCGCCCGTACAACCGTTACCGAAAATGACGATCGCATCCTTGAGCGATCCGTGATTCACCGAATAGATATCTTCGGCCGTGAGCTGGCAGCCCTTGGCTTTCATATCCCCGATGTTCATCTTCTGAAGATAGGGCAAAAGCCACATACCCTCGTCTGCAGCGGCAGTCAGCGATACGACTGCCGCTGCCAGGCATAAAATCAGTTTTTTCATCTCTCCTTAAAATGTTTGTTTACTTGGTTTATAAAAAATATATAGTTGAATTTCTCTGTTCGCACTTCATACGACCGGCTCCGCATCCGCCCAACCGGATCGGAACGCCGCACTCTCTCCGTTCCTTCCCCTGTTCTCTTTTTTCGCCCTTCGCCGCAACCGGCCGAGCAGGTTCTCCCTCGTTTCTCCTCTTTGGCCGCCGACCGTAAATCCGCCGTTCCGCCTCCGTAACCGCACAGGCCGTGCGACCGGAGGATCGCCCTCCGGCGGGCGAAAAAACTACTTGATGGCGATCATGTTGAGGATCGAACGCTCGGCACGGCGGCGTACCTCCTCGTCGAGCGATATTTCGGGCCGCTCGTCGCGCAGCGTGGTGAAGATATTCTCCAGCGTAATCATCTTCATATACCTGCAATTGTTGCATCCGCACGCCTCGTCGTCGGGAGGGGCCGGGATAAACGTCTTCTCCGGATAGCGGCGCTTCATCTCGGTCAGAATCCCCGCTTCGGTCACCACGATAAACTCCCTGGCGGAACTTTTGCCGCAATAGTCCAGAATAGCCGCCGTCGAACCGACGAAATCGGCCACCTGCACGATATAGGCCCTGCATTCGGGATGCACCACCACCTGCGCTGCGGGATGCTGCCGCTTCAGTTCCAGGATTTTCTCCAACGAAAACTCCTCGTGCACATGGCAGGCGCCGTCCCAGATCACCATATTCTCGCGTCCGGTCAGCTTTTGGATATAGGAACCCAGGTTCCGGTCGGGTGCGAAGATGATCGGCTGGTCGGCCGGAATCGACTCTACGACCTTCAGGGCATTGGACGAGGTGCAGCACACATCCGTCAAGGCTTTCACCCCGACCGAAGTATTGACGTACGAAACCACCTTGTAGCCGGGATATTTCGCCTTGAAAGCCGCGAAAGCGGCCGCATCGCACGACTCTGCCAGCGAACATCCCGCCTCGAGATTCGGGAGCAGCACCTTCTTTTCAGGCGAGAGCACCTTGGCCGTCTCCGCCATGAAATGCACGCCGGCGAAGAGGATGATCCGGGCGTCGGTCTTCTGCGCCTCGATGGAGAGCGCCAGCGAATCGCCCAGGAAATCGGCTACCTCCTGCACTTCGGGCAGCGTATAGTAGTGCGCCAGGATAACGGCGTTCTTCTCGTGTTTGAGCCGCTCGATTTCCGTTTTGAGTTTCGATGAGTTATCGACCATCGTTTTTTATTTTTTATACTTTTATTTTATTAAAAGAATAATTAAAAGTAAATATAATGCCTGTTGATAGCTGTCTCTTATACACATCTCCGAGCCCACGAGACTACGCTGCATCTCG
>ENA-UAOT01000438-UAOT01000438.1-human-gut-metagenome-genome-assembly--contig:-NODE-438-length-21082-cov-7.526276_pt1 | contig 21082 bp, 10 predicted proteins | sample MGYA00243475_ERZ654567 | MGnify/ENA primary metagenome ERZ654567 (study PRJEB26926, sample SAMN06164482) | human gut metagenome | biome: ENVO:00009003; feature: ENVO:2100002; material: ENVO:00002003... | reverse complement strand
CGAGATGCAGCGTAGTCTCGTGGGCTCGGAGATGTGTATAAGAGACAGATCTAATGCCAAATCAGCACTCATTAGAAAGGTATTATAAGGTCCCCACATCGACATGATGAACCAAAGCTTATCATCGTTATCTTTGAGCGGATGCATATAAGCACAGTAAAGGGCAGGATATTTCTCTGCCGTAGCCAATACTTTAGGTGCTTCCCATTTTGTGATGTCATCTGTATCACAATACAGGATAGCATGTTTCTTGGTTAATGGAGCTTTATCGTGATTGGGGTCATAATTATATGTCAGTATCCAGCGCTTAAATTTCTTATGCCACATTAGAGATGCTTCACCTACAGGGCCATGTAAAATAGGTGTAGCGGCTGTTTCATCACCACGTACCCATTCACTACGATTGCTATTCCAATATTCATATGCCTGCATATTCAATATATCTTTTTCATGAAAACGTGCCAGATAAGCTGCATCGCCACGCCCTGCTTGTGTACCAATCATATAAACCCAGCCATTACGTTTGGCATAGGCTACCTGTGAGAAATGACTTTCAGAAGAGAAAATAACCTCTTTACGCCGTATCCAGGTATGACCATCATCATCAGAAGTATAAAGGGATGAGTAATTTGTAAGCCAACGTCCATGTGGTGCTCCCCAATCATAAATATTCATATAATGAACACAATCTATTTTACCTGCGCGAATTGCACTGGTTGGAATTGAAGTCTGGTAAACCTCCGGATTTGCTTTGGCGCCATCGCATACTTCACGGGCCTTTCCTTCAGCATCCAATAGCATAGAATCTATTTTCAGCCCATCTTCAAGATTGGTGTCTGTTGAAAAGGCAAGTACATTGGAACGCCAGTTTGCACCATTACCTCCATTCTTGTTAATAACAAACCCTTCCCCACTGGTATCACCGAAAAAAAGTCCTACTCGATTCCCTTCTATATGCCACATTAATCCCAGATCAGTTCCATAAACATCAAAATCAGTTCCTGTATCATTAGGATTGAATAAGGTCTCACCTGGAAGGGAAGTGCCTGTAAGACGTGCTACCATACATACATTAGTTGCATTAAGAGTTCTTTTACCTGCTTTTTCTTGCTTATCAAGATTCACGTTACTGGCATATCCCGCAATATTACATAGCATAAAGCCGAATAATAAGCAGTATCTAATTTTCATCTCAACTAATCTAATCATATTCTACTTAATTCTTTCAAGAATGACTAAACCTAATTCAAATTGATCGCTACCCTGATTATTTCTCACATGGAATGTGATAGAATTAGTTTGTTCCGTCAGTTCAATATCTCCTACATATATCCGATCTTTAGATATTTCCTTATCCCCTTTGGTTGATATCCAATCTGATAATTGTTTCTGACGTTGCCAAACCTGAAAATCTGCTCCATTGGGCTTCTCGAAATAGTTTATTAAGATTCTGTACTTACCTTCGGGAACATCATTCAACATAGCACGTACGGTTCCTTCATGTTGAGTATTCATCTGGAGCCCTCTATCATTTATAATCTGTACACCTCCACCAGGAGTTAACAACATTTGCTGAGGGAAATATATATGTTCCGTAGGTTGATACACTTCCCGAAGTTCATCAGAAGGTTCCATCCTGCTTTGCAAAGGTTGAGCAGCATAAAAGAATGCCAGTGATATGTAATCTACCGGAAAATTATTTTTTACTTCCCCGTGCTCCATTCCATGATAAATCTCTTTTTCAAAAGACATTTTGTCAGCCAAGAAGAAACGATAACCTCCTGTTCTGGCCATGGGAAGCGAATAATCCAGACATCCATGAATAGGAAGGCTGTTACCTCTATCCCAACGGTCCAGTACAGCATACCAGCCACCATTATAATAATCTTCGGAACCAGTACCATGCAGTCTCATTTTTTTGTCTACATAAGTACTATCATCTCCTTCGAAAAACAAGGTCATACCAGAACGTAATCCCTGTGCCTGATGTATGGTGCCCACATAATGTCCTTTCCCTTGCTGTTCTGTGAACTTATGGAATTCTCCAAGAGGAGTTTTTTCTCTACGCCACACAGAGTAAAACTTACCTTCTTCTTTTACATCACGTTTGTTGCTATTATAGTAGACCTTCACATTTACAGAGACAGGTGATTGACGTATCTCATTTCTTTTCTTATAAACCATTTTCACAGAAGCTGACTTATCGAAAGGCATCGGGAGATAACAATAATTGGAAGTTCCCTGTTTACCCATTATCATGCTTCGCATGGCTCCTTTTCCATAAGCATACCCGAAGAAATCAGCAATCGGAGAATATATTGCCTCCACTTTTTCATTATCCCATTTGGCGGAAAGTATTATATCTTTGTGTAAACCTTCAAATGAAGTACCTCCGTCAATCTCCATACCGATAATTCTGCCTGGTTCATTCATTTCAAAGAAAGAAATATCTTCTCCGGGTTTAATTGTGAATGTCTTTTCTTCAGTTTTGATTTCGGATGATTTCCCATTTATATAGTTAGTGATTTCAGGAGATATATCAGCCCACACTTTATTTACTTCGGCAAGCAAATCTTTATCCTGCTGAGAGAAGTTTCCTGTATAGGTTTCAACCTTTTCACCCGGTAAATTCCGATATTGTATCTGAATAAACTCCAATTTTGGTCCATCAAAAATAATCTTACATGACTTTTTATAAGTTATTGGAAAATAGCAATAAAAACCGCCAATTTCATTTCCGCAAACAGGCTTTGTAAATGGAAATACTTTGCCGGAAAACAAGTCCGAGAATTTAATTTTTAATCCGGGCTCTTTCTGGCCATCAAAATAGAAATACAGCATATTATCGGTAGGGGTAGGAGTCCAGATACGGTTGATAACTCCAGGGCCTTCCATTTCTGCAATAACAAGTTTATCGCCTTCTTTCCGGAGATATGAATAAGTACCGTTAAATCCATCATCATTTCCTCCGGTTCTATCATAGCTTGAAAATTGCTCTACGTAAGAACCAGTGCGATACTCGGGCAATTTATCTATCCGCTTCAATAGTTCTAATTCGTCTGTCCATTTATATGTTTTCTGGGACATCACTTGAGGATTGAATAATAGGACAAAAGCTAGTAAAAATAGATATTTATTTTTTAGGGTATTCATAACTTTTCATTTATAGATTAATAAGTTGTATATTATTTTACTAAATTTCAGAGATGTAGTATTTTTATAATACCTATTGAAATTTTAGGTAATATGGCAAGTTTGCCGTTCTTATGATTGGCAAACTCACCATATTAATCTCTATTTATTAGAATATAAATTAAGGCAGTGGTAATTCGTACCCTTCAGGAGTAATAATCATTGTATTTATACCGAAGAATTTTGCCCATTGGGTATTGTTAGGTCCAGGTTGAAGTTTTATAATAATTGTACCCTCATCTGTTGGCTCAATATCCTGGATTATTGCAACTCTATTCAAATTGTCATCGTTTACCACATAGCCAACACCTTCATTCTTTCCAATAACATGGAATTCTGTTTCGGTTAACCTATCATTTATATGTCCATAAAAAACAAATGTATACTTTTGATCTCTATTTAGATAACCCATCTTGAAGCTGCTTACAGGAATAGTAACTCCATCACTGAAGAACATATCTTCTGAAGCTGTTTTAGGAAAACCTAACAGATTTTCTAAACCTCGTTCCAATACGCCACTAAATCCCTCTTCAACTCCAAGTTGGAATGCAGTTGCATTTCCTTGCTCATCTTTCAAGTTTCCTAACATGGCATCTGTTGGAAATCTGTAATTATTGAATGGAGCAGCAGATTCAATAGGACCAAAGTCAATATAGATAGGACATTCTAACACGAACTCATTCGGCCCCTGTTCCTTATAATCTATTAGGTCTGTTATGCTCTTGGGGGCAATTATTGCACTATGGGCAGCCTCTTTAGCTAAATGAGTGTCAAAATTAGAAAGATTATCCGACTTATAAGAACTTGTAGTTAGGTCTTTGCCAAAAAGTGCCTCAAACCATGTGCATGCCGTTATGAATCGTCCTATGTTCATATTCAGATAAGTGTTATCCCTAAGGATGCTTTCGGCTACATAACTTGTACGCCCATTCTGAATAGCTGTTCCGGAAGGAATCGTAATATCTATCTGAGCAAATTCTTTAGCTCTTGATGTAGCGTTTACAATAGCATTGAACATTTGAATTTGATCATTATCGTAATCGGCAAAAGCTTCCTCAAGAGCATTCTGCGCATACGCCCACGGCTGATGCAGGATATATTTTACATCCGGATTAGTTGCCTGTTCTTTAATATACTCCAGTATCTGCGGTAAATAGGTCTGATACCCCTCCAGTTTCCCGGATAAAGGCAATGCTTCTTCAATTGCAATATAATCCCAATTTTCACTTTTAATGACAGTTTTCAGTAACTGATTATTTTGCGTATTTGAACCTCCATCAGCGGCAATACGGTTATATTGGTATACTCCTTGGTTTTCAGTAATATTTTTCATGTGATCTTCCAAAGAAGCACCAGCAGAAGATAGGTTTCCAATGACTAGAGGTAGGCCTTCATTCTTAGCGATGTCATGTAGATAGCTTATAGTAGCATCATTGGATATTCCACTACCAATTGTTAATACTTTAACAGACCGTCCTCCTTCGCTAACAGTGAGGTCAGCAAAATACACCAATCGTCCGTCAATAGTTTCTACCTTTATAACAGTAGTTCCCGCTGCAACGGCTGTAATGACACCAGTATTATTATCAGCATCTGTTGCAGTTGCAATATCAGTATCTAGTACACTCCACGTTAGTTTATATGAATCAGCATTAGCCTCATCGGTAGTGGCAGTGACTTTAAATTTTTCTCCAACCACTATAGAAAGTGATGTTTGGTCGATACGCACAAATTTATCATTGGACGGATATACGTCATTATCATCCGTACAGGATGTAAACGCAAAAATCGCCAACATGATGATACCCAATATGAATGTTATTGATTTCATGGTCATTATTGTATTATTCATTAATATCCGGGAGCCTGCACCAGTTTAGAATTTATATCTATCTGAGTTTGCGGTACAGGCCATAAATACATTCTCTTATTGAAAGTACGAGATTTATAGTAAGTTCTCTTATAGAAGGCATTAGGATTATTTTCATCATCACTCTTTACACTGCCGCGATGATTCATGCCATACAGTCTACCGCCAAAATATTTTTCTCCAAGTTTCCAACGACGGACGTCATGGAAACGAATACCTTCACAGTTGAATTCCACACGACGTTCCTGTTGAATTGCAATACGCATTTGCTCTTGAGTTAAACCCTCTTCCAAATTTGGAATACCAGCTCTTTCTCTGATTAAGTTTACGTATTTATATACTTCATCATTTGGTCTATCCAAAGATTCATTTAGTGCTTCGGCATACCCCAGATAGGCATCTGCCATTCTATATAATATTCCAGGTTGATAATTGTGCCTGCCATCTCTCGGAAATACATCCAAAGAAATTCGTTTCCTGACATTATAACCATTTTGGGGAGAATCAAAAGTTAAGTCTGTATCTCTTCCACCCTGCACATACTCTACTCTGCGGTTATCAACTCCTAGCCATGCTTCATTGAAAATAACGGAAACATAGAAACGGGGTTCACGATTACAATACATATTATAAGTACCTTCCATAGTAACCGGATACATTCCGGTACTCACATTAGCCAAAGAACTCGGTCCTCCTCCCGGCCATAGCGTATGTCTCAATTCCGCACCAGACGAGAATCCTTTTTCTACATAACCGGATTCTGGGTTGATGATAGGAGAACCATCTTCATTATAACCCGTAATCGGCATTTTGCCATTTGCCATATAGAAGGCATCTACAAGTTCTTGAGTAACACCCATGGCAGCATTACCTCCAATGCCCTTGGGTAAGTGATGTGCCTGCCAGAAATTAAGGTCAACGTTTTGTGGTCTACCGAAAATAATCTCTCTGTTTCCATCAGAAAAACGTTTCAATGACATATTATAATAAGACATAAAAGGATCAATAGTGCCATCTGTATTATATTCATAATACAGTCTGTAACCGGCAGCTTCGGCGGCTTCGATTAGCTCTCTGTGAGCATTAGCTGCTTTTTGCCATTTTTCAACCTTTACTTCCGGGTCGAATAAATTGACTCCATCCGAGTTTTTCCAATCCTTGAAGTCTGGGTTACCATTAAATAGCGGACTTGCAGCGTAAAGTAATGTTTTAGCTCTAATGGCCAACGCCATGATTGAAGTTGCTCTCCCCCAGTCGTTATTACTTGGATAAACAGCCGGCAAATTCTTAGACACATCCAATAATTCTGCATCAATCCAATCTACAATCTGATCATAAGGCACTTGAGGAGTCATCAACTCGGAAGCAGGTGAGTCTACTGGATAAATAACCCCGGGAGTAAATGGGATAGGTCCGTATATCTCTATCATTAATGAATAGTAATAGGCAATCATAAATCTGACTTCATTTTTCATCTGGTTCACATAAGTCTCCGTCAAGTCAACAGCCGGAATTACTCTCACATTTTCCAGAAATACCAATCCGGTGCGTATCCTTTTGGGAAGTTCTACCCAATAATATGGATCCCATGTTGATATTGGACTCCAGTTCCCTGTCGTATAGGCATACACATTTGCCCAGCCAAACGGACTCCATTCCTGAGGAATAGTGATGTCATCCCCCATGATATTATATCCTTGTTCTTTAAAGTATCCCCACATTGGACTGGGTATAGATGAATATACGCTAGCCAACCAATCTTCTGTTCTTACTTTATCAGAGAAGACCATCTCCATGGTTAACTGGTCATCCGGGGCCTTATCTAAGAAATCATTACAGCTTGTTGTCAACACCATAGAGAGTGAGACAAGGACACCTGCTACTGTAGATTTATATATTTTCATATCCTTTGTTTTTTAATTGTTGAAGTTGATACTTAATCCAATAGATATTGATTTCATTTGTGGATATCTTAATCCATCAGTTGTTTCCAATTCCGGGTCCCAAAGTTTAAACTTAGAGAGCGTCAGTAAGTTAGTACCTCTTGCAAAAATACGGCAATCGCGGATACCAATCTTGTTTGTCCAGATGCGGGGAAGGTTATACCCCAGTTCTACATTTTTCAGTCGCAGAAAACTCATGTCGCGCAGCCACCAAGTTGACTGTTGTTCATTGTTTGCTACAGTTCTATCTCCCATACGGGGCCAGAAAACATTCTGACTTGGATTTTCCAGTGTCCAGCGATCATCTATATTCGAAAATATATTTCCTGCACCAATTGACGAACCCGGCAGCCAAGTTTCACCTCCAAGTAATTGGTAGGTTTTACCAGTTCCTTGAAAGAATACACCTAAATCAAATGATTTGTATCTGACTGATGCTCCGAAACCATAAACAACTTCTGGAATACGTGTTCCGCCAATGGCTGTTCTGTCTACAGCTGTAATTTCGCCGTCACCATTCATATCCCGGTATTTGATATCTCCCGGGCGCAGATTACTCGCATCACTGAAGTTCTGTACAGGGATACCCTCTTTCAACTTACCGTTTTCATCAAAATCATCTTCTGTAAAAAGTCCTTCTGCTACCAAACCGAATAACTGACCAACCGGTTTACCTGTCTGAGAACGATAGGTACCTACAATTGCTTCAGGCTCATCTATCTCTACCACTTCATTACGCGCAAAAGTATAGTTAGCCATAGCTGATATAGACCAATCTTTATTAAGCTGACGATTAATACTCAACGACATATCAATACCTTTGTTATCTACCTTACCATAATTTGCCCAAATGGAACGGTTAAAGCCTGCAGAACCCGGTACGTTGGTACGCTCCATAAAAATATCTTCTCTTTTCTCTTTGAATAGATCTACAGTATAATTTATCGTATTATTCCATAATCCTAGATCCAGGCCGACATTCATTTTCGTAACAGTTTCCCAAGTTAGATCGGGAACACCAATATCACCTTCTGCACGTCCCAAACGATAAATATTTGCATCTGTACCCCAAGTGTACGAACCTGTATCTACAATTGTGGAAATATAAGCAAACCGGCGACCTTCGATATTACTGTTACCCGCCTGCCCCCAGGTAGCTCTAAGCTTCAGGTTAGATATTACATCTGAAAAAGGTTGCATAAACTTTTCTTGCGATGCAATCCAGCCTACTGCCACTGCAGGAAAAAAACCAAAACGTTTTCCACGTGCAAAATTCTCGGAACCATTATATCCGAAATTAAATTCTGCAATATAACGACTGTCATACGTATACGAGAATCTTCCGGCTATACCTTGGCTACGATAAGGCAGTGTTTCTCCTCTATCATAATTTTTCTGGTTATACATGAACATAGCATTTACGTCATGCTTTTGTTCAAATACACGGTTATATGAAAGCATGCCTTCCAAATAAACACTTTGATCTCCCCATTCTGCACCAGTTGAATAGCCTAAGAATTGCTGTCCGTTTTCCTGTATACTTGTATTTAATTCACCATTCTCTAAACGAGAAGTAGCAGGATTATAATAATCCGGATTTTTAGAACGCGTCACTGAATTTGCCGAGAATTTATCAAACGAGAAAGTTACTTTCGCCTTTAAGCCCGGAGTGATAAACTTCAAGTCTTGTTCAAGAGAGGTCAATGATTCAATTTTGCTATGATTCATCTTTTCATATCCTCGTTGTGTAGCCCATGCCCAAGGATTTTGCTTATACATTACGCGAGGGATGCGTCCATCAGCATAGATAGCCGGATGCACATAGGGAGGAACACGCATTGCCTGATAGAAAATGCCTGTATTCGTTTCATCACTTCCCGGAGGAGCGTTTCTTGTTTGCAGAAATACACCTAAATTGGCGCGGAACAGTGTGGTAGGAGTAACGTTTACGTCTACATTGGAGCGTACTGTATAACGACTTACTTTTAATGAGGAATCCCACTCCTGATTTTTATCGCGTTCAATAATGCCATTTTCATTGTAGTAACCCACAACCAAGGCATATCGGAGAATATCCGTACCACCATTGACACTTATGTTAGCCTTCGTATTGTCAGCATGATCTTTTGATACCACATCCCACCAGTTAATATCCGGATACAGTTCCGGATCTGTCTGTTTTCTATAATTCATTAAGGTTGCTTCACTGGCATATGGGGCTCTTCCTGACTCTGTATACATTTCGTTAATCAGTTCCAGATACTTCACACTGCCGATATAGTCGGGCACTTTGATTGGTGCCGTAAAAGAGTGCTCAAAACGAACATCTATCTGAGGCTTGCCAATCTTACCACGTTTGGTTTCAATCATTACGACACCATTGGCACCACGTACCCCATAAACAGCACTTGCTGCAGCATCTTTCAATACCGAAAAAGAAGCAATTTCTTCAGGATCAATATCATGAAGCGATCTTTCAATACCGTCCACCAATACTAAAGGATTCGTATTTCCCGTAAAGCTGCTGATACCACGAATCCAGAAGTCGGAATTATTAAACCAAGGATCGCCACTTCTTTGAACGGCAATAACTCCGGAAACCATACCCGCCAAATTATTACTTAACGAACGACTGGGATTCATTGAAAGCTTTGCCGGTTCAACATTAGTAATGGAGCCAACAACAGAAGCTTTTTTCTGTGTACCAAAACCTACGACTACTACTTCATCCAGAGCCGCTACGTCTTCTTCCATCGACACATCAATAATCCCTTTCGAACCAATAGATACTACTTTATCTTTGAATCCAATATATGAGAATTTAAGAGTTTGGGCCTTTGAATTTACAGTAATTGTATAGGTACCGTTGACATCTGTTACAACACCACTAGAAGGATTTTCCGCTTCTGTTACATTTACTCCGATGAGCAATTCACCTTGAGCGTCCATTACACGTCCAGTCACTTTTTTTTGTTCCTGGGCAAAAATACAATGCATGTTCCCAATACATAATAAAGTGATCAGGAGCCACTTCACATTTTTTTTTGGAATGTTTTTCATATTATATGGTTGTTAGTAATTATTATTCATTTCCCCATAGAGTTGCTTTGTTTCCTTTTGATTTACGCCATGCATCTCTCCAGCGATGCATATCCATATGGTTGATAAATGGCTTGGGAGCTCGTTGAGCCTTGGTTGGGGCAGCAGGCAATGGTACAGCCAAATCCTGATACCAATAGGCAACAGTAGCCAAGTCTAAAGTCAGATTATTATTAGAACCATGTTCAATGGTACCCTTTATGCTCTTTTCAAAGAATATGGGATCTGTTATAAAGAACCTGTAGGCGTGTGTGCGTCCCAGCCAACCTACATCATTGTTTACCCGTGGATAGCCGAAGTATGGATGCGAGAAAGATTCTTTAGGACACCAAGAAGTATTGAAAAAGTCTTCTGTACCTGTTCCTATTAATGAGGGATTCGTTTCTCCGTCGATAAACCACATATCATCTCCTTCACCATACCACATTGGAGTTGGGCAATGTACATAATAGTTAATACCAACAAAATGTCCTTTTCCTTTCGTTTCAATAAAAACATAATTCCGCTCCCCCGTTGTATTTGGGTGTTGTGCTCCAGTTAGCCCCCATTCGGTTTCTCCTTCGGGAAGAGCTTCCGTCAGGTTGTGGTTATACCATGCGTGGAATCTTCCCATATCTTTCGGGAGTTTATCCATTTCCAGATAATCAACATAGAAATAGAAAGCATTAATAGTCTTGTCAGTCTGGTTCTCAATCTCTATCCGCGCTCCTTCGGTATAAGGCATTGTAAAGTAGCTCGACATTCCCGTACCATTTTCCGGTCCTGCAGATAGTGGGAGTGATGCATAATTATATCTTTCATCCCAACCTTGTCCAAAGAAAGGACCGATAGGAGATTCCACAGAAGGGTAATCTTTTCCATCCCAGTACATGCGGATAATAATATCATTTCTACTCAATTCATTAGGAGGAGGAGCAATGGTTATCCAGATATGATTGATGACTCCTGCTCCTTTGATCTCTGCAATAGTCCTTTTCTCTCCCGGTTGAAACGGTTCTAAGTGATCTCTATTACCACCTGTTGGGTCAGTACTGGAAATGCGCTTGTTCTTTACTCCTGATTTCAATTTAGCCAAATCGAACATCTCATTGTTCATGCTTACTTGCGCAAAAACAATAGGGGAATACAATCCCAATACAAGGGATAGTAGCAAACTAACTTTTGTAATCCTTTTCATAATATTTCAATTGATTTTAATTCATCGTCTTACCTGAAACATTGTAATGTTTTACATCAATGATTCCATACACAACATTCAAAGAAGGCTTTCCATGTTTCCATTCTATTGTACCGAAACCTGTTTCTGTACTGATAAAACTTCTGAAATCACCAATCTTAGAGTCTATATACATGATCTTACTAACAGCATCATATCTGACCCCAGTAAGTCCCTGCAACATGCCGTAACTTGCCATAGCACGTGCATACCAATGACCACATTCTATTTCATCAAATGGATTTCTCACTCTCCCATCATATCTTTTGCGGCATTCACGAACGATATCCAACCCTTTTGCTACTTCACCTTTCATCATCAAATGACTGGCAACCTGATATTCAATGCCTGTCCAGACTTCATTGCTATACACAAAGGGCAATGACAACATACCACCTTTCGGCCAGGTACAGAGCAGTAATCCTCCCTCCTTGCCACAAGCATAAGCCGGTCTTTGGGGATTAAAGTGATCTACGAGATTATCCTTCAAATTATACTTGTGTACAGATACCAAATGGCTCTTTACTTTTTCGTTATTAAGAACTTCATTCAATCCGCATACAGAAGCCATCCACATTCCTAGAATACCATCGGATAAACAACCACTGCCATACTGATATTTAGGACCTTCCTTTTTGAGCAATTTCATGGCTTCATCCGAATAGCCTCCTCCGAAAGAAAGTACATCTACCGGATTAGGTGCCTGAAGTCCCTCCCATTGAATCTTTTGTATGAAATACTCTCCATCAAAAAGAGTATTTTCCATATATTTCTTGCCTTTTGCCAGCAAAATATCGTATTTTTTTGTGGATTGTTTCAGTGCCTTACTCATCTCAATAAATGCAGTTAAGGCACCTAAATAAAAACTGGTACACATGCCATCCGGCCCCCAGAACTCAATGTCATAGGTATTATGATGCGGTTCTTCAAGATAGCCCTTCTGCAAGGGATCCCATGTACGGATACAATAGTCAAGACTTTTCTTTACAGCAGGGAAAAGGTCTTTCATCCATTGGGTGTTTCCACTTATCCGCCATTCACGATAGACTTTCATAATTCCACCCAACTGTCCGTCAGCAGCAGCATGAAAATCATGTGGTGGTGGAGAAATAGGCATGTTTACTCTGAAATTCTGATGCCCTTTCGCATTTTGAGCCACCCTAAACTCCGTTTCACGTAATGTTCTTTCTAAAGATGGGAATAAATGTGGCAGAACCTGTGCATAGTTCCACACATGCGTACAACTTCCGTGGCAAGAGCCCCAAGAATCTTGGCATCCTTCCCAAGCCCAAAATCTTCCATCCCATTGGCGTAATACTGTTGGAGATTTCAATATGGTCAAATTAGCAGCAATAGCTTCCAAAACTTCATCAGGTAAGGTGGAATCATAGAATGCGTCGCTAAACAATTTGCTATTTTTCTTCAATGTCGCATGGTTTGCATCCCAATAACCAATAACTTCATTCAAATTCTTAAAACGCTTGGAATACCAAGGCCGGTATGTAGTCTCAGTATCCTCTTCATTTACCAGAAATTGCTTTTCTTCTTCAGAAGAATCCATGACTTGCCAATCTTTCCAGCTATTATCTTCAAAGTCAGCAAGTACTGTTGCCGTAGAAGATAAATCATAAAGATTCTCATTCTCATCATTGGTCAATACAAACTGGTCGGCAAGGATATGTCCCCAAGGATATACATCCAAATCTATGACTTTCAAAATAGCCTTCTTTCCTTGGAAAAGTTTCAAATCCCAAACAACTTCATTCAGAATTTCAGACTGATTACCAGCCGCCGTTTGAACAATCTTTCCATCAATAACCAAATTAACAGAAGTACGGTCGGTCTGATTACCTCCACCTACCAGGAATTTCAAGTATCTTTTTTCAATATTGAACTCAGGAGATTGAATAATGCCTACCAAGCCATCACCTCCTTTATCGAACGAATTCAACAACTGTTTACCAGCAAAGCCGCTTACAGATTGTTGATTAGGAGCAGTTCCTTTAGAAGGGCTTCCAATGTATGCCTTACCTGCTTTTCTGGCAAAGCCGATAGAAAGATTTGAATCAGGAAAGTACCAGCAGAAGTTTACTCTAACAGTTTTTGTCTCTCCTGGTTGCAATGCTACCGGGACATAAACAGATGCTCCTGGAGCAACTCCTTTAACGGGCTGATTATTGGCTATCCTTCCACAACGGATATTATCCCAGAGCACAGTTTGGGAATCAAACCAACCACCACGAAACCAACAATAGTCTACCACTGCTTCATCATTGTCTACATAAATAGCCATGCCACTATCATTTTGGTTAGATTCCAAAACAAACCCATTTTTTACCCCTTGGATAATCCCCTGGCCATCAATAAAATTCTTTGCATTATAAGAAAAGACAGTCTCAAGAGTCTTATCGGAGACATTCGTAAACTGATATTCCAGTACTCCTACCGGCAGACTTGAATTATCAGGATCTGTTGGAATAAAGGGGCTCCAACCTATAATTTTTGCCTGCAAAGGAAAAGTCTTATCTCTTAAATCTATAGTTGCAAAAGGGAAATGTGACTGAAAAGCTACTTCTTCAAAACGAGGCAAACCATATGTTTTATCCCCCCTACCTAAACCGCTCTGAACGGGTCCGAACAATTTCCAGGTCGGTACCTGACCTTCCAATACTTTTGCTCCCGACTCAAAGCCTTTTACATAAATAGCAGCAAAAGCATATGGCTCGTTCATTACATCCGGATGATGTCTGAGCGACACATGAGAGATAGCGCCGGTTCCCTCCAAACAGAACATGCCAGCGCCAATACCACCAATAGGAAACGCAATCCTGTTCAGATTTTCGCCTCGATATATTCCATTAAACTCTCTTGAAGGAACACCAGATGTCACTTCATTAATCTGAGGTATAGTCTGAGCCAGAGAGAGAGTCATTGTACCCAACAAAGCTGATATAGTCAATACTTTTTTTATCATAAGCTTGTATTTTATCTCACTGAAAAATAGAGAACTCCTTTCGAGACTATTCTATTTTAATAATTACACCCTTAGAAGTAACGCTGGAGGTGCGTCCGGTTTCTTGGGCATCTCCGGTAAAAGTACCTACCAATTTGACGATATAGCGATATTTTTTTGCTGGATCAATAGTGAAAGCATGGGATGTTTCTTCATTTACCAAGGTTATTCTATCTCTATAGATATCATTTTCCACCACTTGTATCTGCACAGCAATAGGACGTATAAACTCTTCGGGTATTTCGGTAGGGATTTTCCAAGTCAATGTAACTGTGGCATCGTCCTGAGTATATTGTACATTTTCTGCTATCGGCATGAAGTAGTTTAAGCCTTTGTCATCAAGTACACTTCTATCATAGCAGCTGGATAGTGACAACACTGCCAGCAGCATTATAAAAACGGTTACTATCTTTTTCATAATTTTCTTCTTAATAGTTAGACATCAATATCCAGGATTCTGCGTATAATTACCCTTTGCGTATTCCATCTGGGGTTGTGAAATTGGAAAGTACTCATCACGACCAGCAGTAAAGCGAGCACTATTGAACCACGGAAAACGAGTTCTTTCGATAGCAAAGTACTCATTCATAGTTTCTGCCAAAGTACCCCAACGCTGCAGATCGAAGAAACGATGGCCTTCACAAGCAAATTCTAAACGATTCTCCCACACCAGTGCTTGCCAAGCGTAGTCTCTGGTCCATGTGCAGTTTACGCCTGGTTGATAAGTAGCGACATGATAGTCCATCGTAGGCTGGTTATCGGCTTTTATCAAGCGAATTCTACTATTGGCTGCACGAGAACGAATCTGATTAATTAATGGCAGAGCTTCCATCTCTCTATCCAATTGAATCAGGATTTCAGCTTTCCACAACAAGACATCATCGTAACGAATCATCTTCTTGTTCATAGAGTTAAACTGCCATCCATCATACATCAAACAGCCACAATCTGGATCCGGCATATCTTTGATGGGCTTCAGAAAACTATAAGTAATCGGATCACGGCTGGCAGATGAGTGGAATATCAGGTCGGGGTTATACTTCCAGGGTTGACCAGGGGCTACGATAGTATGGCTGAAACGCGGATCCCATGTATATTTGTCAAAGTAATCTTTAGCACCACTGTTAACAACATCCAGATTGTACGAACCATCAGGATTCTTGATGTACTGACCATAGTCGTCGTCGTTATAATCTTCGAAACGAGGTAAACCATTTTGATCCGTCTTGAAGGCATTGGTCAGAGTGTAGCTGGCATGATTGAAGTCGCAGCATTGGAATTTGGCATTACCATTTTCATCCTTGGGCCACATATAAGGATGATTCAAACCTTCGGCACGGTTGATTCGGCCACCGGATGAAAGACCGTCGTTGATAGAGAACTGCAACTCCCAAATGGATTCTTTGGTAGCATTGTCGTATTGTAACAAGAAGTTGTTAGCGAAGTCGGGTTCCAAACCTACACGGTCGCCTTCCTGAGCAATAATCTTATCAATATAAGGCAAGGCATCTTCAAGCATTTGTTTATTAATGCCTACCACTTGATGCCGGTTATCCTGCTCGTATGCCATATTCAGCATTGTTCTGGCAATCATAGCAGTAGCAGCATTGCGACTCACACGACCTTTGTCTCTTTGATCCAAAGGGAGCAGGCTTTCGGCTTTCTTGAAATCGTCGAGAATACGTTGCCATAAATAAAGATCATTATCCTGTCCGGATTCACGATTAGGCACAGCTTCAAAAGCCTCGGACGTACCTGTCACGTTCTCATCAATGTAGGGCACATACTTCCAAAGTTTCTTCAGTCGATACAGTGTAAACGAACGGATAAAGAGCATCTCACCCATATAGCTGTTTTTCTCCGGTAGTTCTTCTTCCGTGAAGTTTGCCATCCTCTGGATAGCTGTGTTACATCTCTGAATGACTTGATAAGATACATACCAAGTTCCATCCAATCCACCCGTATCAGAGGTCACATTAGTAAAAAGTGACATATTACCGAAAGAACCGATAGCATCTGCAACGCCACCACCACCTTTATAAACGTCATCCGAACGCATGGAACCGGACCACCAATACATGTAAACAGACTCAAACGAACCGATCTCGCACATACGAGCATAAGCAGCCGTTACAAAACCTTCAATATCACTAGGTTTGCTAAGTATATTTTCATCCAACACTTGCTTGGGATTGACATTCAGGTACGAATCGCAACTGCAAACTCCCAATAATGAAAGTAAAGCGATCGATAAAGAATATATTCTTTTCATAATTTGTTCTTTTTATTTAGTTTAGAAAGTAACGTTAATACCGAAGCTGAAAGTAAACGGTGTCAAATAAGCGTAAGAAGGCCATTCAGGATCAAAACTGGTATACTTATCAGCTCCCCAGAATTTCTTCAACGTAAAAACATTATCAGCAGAAACATACAGACGCAGATTCTTCATATACATCTTCTCAGTAAGGTGAGCTGGGAAAGTATACCCCAGCTCTATATTTCTCAATTTAATGTACGAACCATCTTCTACAAAATAAGAAGAGAAGCGCTGCTCATTGTTAGAGGTATTATTTGTAATGGCTGGAATATCGGAACCTGAGTTGCTGGGTGACCAAGCGCCCAACATGCGGGTAGCATGATTCTTCCAAGCCGGATTCGTATAAAGCCAAATGTCGCTTTCCTTTTTCCAGTCACTGTTCACGTCGTTACCAAACAATCCTTCGAAAAACAAATTTAGGTCAAAGCCTTTGTAAACGAAGTCAAAGTTAAGCCCACCAAAGAAATCTGGATCAGAGCAGCCTATCCAGGTTCTATCATATGTTTCGTTGATTACACCGTCACCGTCCAAGTCTTTATAACGGATACGTCCGATTGCTTTGCCTGGCTGATCGGCATGAGCGTCAACTTCTTCCTGTGTGCGGAAGATACCATCGGCAACCAGACCATACATAGTGTTTGGTGAGCGTCCCAGAATCAAATCATGTACACCGTCACCTGCATATTTGTTGATTACATTGGAGGGGAGTTCAGTCAACTCTGTTTTATATGTACCAATGTTAGCCGTAATTGCCCATTGGAAATCATTAGTAGGTTCACTTCTGAAAGTCAAAGCAAATTCCACACCCTGGTTGTTCATACTTGCACCGTTAATCCATGGCTCACCACCTTCACCCATTGCAGCAATGTATGGAGTCTGTACAAGAATGTCTTCAGTTTGCTTGTTGTAATAATCGAAAGAACCCGTCAAGCGTTGATTGAAAAAACCGAAATCAATACCAACGTTAGTTTGCTTTGTAGTCTCCCACTTCAAATCAGGATTGCCGAGCCAAGTTCTCCTATAGCCCGATTGTAGATTACCGGTTTCTTGGCCTTCAATGGGGTAAGCTGTATCAAAATAACTGGTAGTAAACGGAGTCGTTGTATAACCACGAGGTAATCCTTGTACACTACCGTTAGCACCCCAACTGAGGCGTAGCTTCAAATCGGACAGCCAGTCGGTCTCTTCCATAAAAGCTTCATCCTTGATTCTCCAGCCGGCCGAAAATGCAGGAAATACAGCATAGCGATTGTTAGCACCGAATAAAGAAGAACCATCACGACGCACCGTAGCAGACAGTAAATACTTGCCAGCGTATGAGTAATTAGCCTTAGCGAAGAGTGAGAAATAAGCATATTCGTCAGCCGAGCTACCTAGGGTAATTTCACTACCAGTAGCTACACCAAGATGGGCGAAATCACGATCTTCCAAATAAAGACCTTCTCTTTTAGCAGAAAACCCTTCCTGTACATAGCGGGTGAATTCAGTACCCAACACAGCATCAATATGGTGCTTACCAAAACTTCGATTATAAGATAAAGTATTGGTCCATACGTAACTCAACGGGTGAGACTGATTGTTACTTACATAGTTTTTAGTATTACCTCTGAAACCTGTCTCTACAAAGGCGCCATCTATTGCCCTGCTGTAGGAGTTGCCATAATCCACCCCGAACTGGGTTCTGGCCGAGATTCCGTTCCAAATATTTACATCCATAAAGATATCTCCGACGATTTTTACGTAGTTGCTGATGTTATCCTTACCCATTGTCATCATACGAACCGGATTATTGATATCATCAAGTCCGGCTGGGCCAGCCCAGTTACCATTTACATCGTAAACAGGAACAATGGACGGCATAATCATAGCATTAAAAGTTTGATATTGGTCTTTATACTGCAAATAAGATATAGCTAGGTTTTCACCTACTTTTACACGGTCTTTAATCAGACTGTATTCTGTGTTGGCACGTACAGAATATTTTTTAAAAAAGGAATGTATCTGCGTACCTTGATTGTTGGAGTACCCCAATGAAAATAAGCTCTTAGCCTTTTCAGTGCCATTGGAAATCGTGATTTGGTGATTGGTCAACAAAGCAGTGCGAAATATTTCATCCATCCAATCCGTATCGGCAGTTCTCACCAAATGGTCGTTATCCATAAAATCTTTTGTCCGCATGCCGTCCATCACTAGCATACCGTTTTCACCCCTATGATAGTCATACTCGTAGCCATTTGGAAAAAGCAGGGCCGATCCGTAAGCCCATTCGTCATAGGCAGCAGCGCGAAAAGCAGCGATACCAAATTGTTCCGTGTTCATCATCTCTGGTTTATTCAGTATCTTGCTGACAGAAATGCTACCGTTATAATCGATGGTAGTCTTGCCAACCTTACCTTTCTTGGTCTGAATTAAGATTACACCGCCAGAAGCTCGTGCGCCATAAATAGAAGCAGAAGCAGCATCCTTCAAGACTTGGATGGACTCAATATCACCCGAGTTGATATCACGAAGATTCAGGTTCTGCGTCGGCATACCATCCAATACGATCAGAGGGGTCACAGCACCAGATAAAGAAGATAGCCCACGAATCTGGATACCTACACTTTCGGCTGGGTTACCACCATTGGTCGTAATCTTTACACCGGCCATCTTACCTTGCAAAGACTTCATGGCATTAGCAGAAGTATTCTTGATATCTTTTGCATCGGCCATAGATACGGAACCTGTCAGGTCTGCCTTTCTCTGACTCATGTAGCCAGTATATACTACAACTTCAGAAAGCATTGTAGCATCACTCTTCATAACAACATCCAAACTTTTCAGACCCTTAACAGAATGTTCTTCTGTGCTCTGACCGATATAAGAAAAAACCAATATTGCATCATCAGAAGGTATTCTTATTGAATATCTTCCTTCCGCATCAGTGGTAGTACCTATGGCAGTTCCCTTAACAACGACATTCACTCCAATAAGAGGCTCATTAGTACCTTCTTCTAACACAGTTCCTTGTATTATTCTCACTTGTTGAATCTCATTGGAAGTATTGGTTCCGTGTTCAGATACCTGAGTAGATTTATTTGCCAACTTAGCAGTTGCAGGAAATACGTTATCTCCCGCATACACTGCTAATGATAACATTGATGCCAATGCTATGAAACCATTTCTTTTAAAAGAAATTCTCATAATACTTTGATTTAATAGTTAATAAAAGTTCATTGTGATTGTAGACATCGAGTATACGTTGTTCTTACCATCTTGGAATTTCTAAATCATCTTTGCTTGGCAAGGTTGGAAACTTAACATGTGGCTCAGTCTGATACCAAAAAGAAGTTGATGAAATATCAGATTTTTGATTGTTATAACGCCCATCATGGCGCCAGCCCAAATCCTGTATTGTGACTTTCAAATCTTTATCAAAGCGTATGGGGTCCAAAATATGCCAGCGATAGAGCCCAAAGGCAGTAACTGCACGGTAAAGTCCATCTGGACGAATAACTTGGTGCATTCCGGCATAAGGAGTAGTAAACTCTTGGTATTGGCGAGTTTTGGGATTTTCAAAGTTGTATGAGCCGCAGAAATAATCTTCTGCTCCGGTTCCGCAAATAGTAGGATATTCTTTATCACCGTCCATATAGAATTTTATTTCGCCTTCACCCCACCAGCAATTATCATTCACCCGCCAAGCCAAATAAGTACCTACATATTGCCCTTTACCTTTTACGCCATCTATTAATGTGTGCAATGAACCTTTAGTGGGATTTGAGCGACGAAATTGTACATGGAAATAAGCTTCATCTTCAGGAATATCGGTTAATGTGTAGTTTATCTGGTAATACAAACGCATTTCTTCAGCAGTATTTATATTTTCCAACGTGATGCGTGCTTTTTTACGGAAAGGCATTTTCCAGTAGCAGTTGAAAGCACTACCCGGATTTACACAAACGGCCAAAGAAGATAATTGTGCATACTCATTATATGCGCTACAAAAGAAATCACCTACCGGACATTCAACAGATGGTTCTTTCTCATCATCCCAATACATTCTGATAACAGAAAAGCGCCAATTACCTGTTGGTGTCATCCAAATTTGTTGAATAGCCCCAGGGCCTTCAATTTCGGCAATTGTCATTGTTTCGCCAGGCTTTACAATAATGAATGGATTTACTTTCCAACCCTTACCCAAATCTTTAGCTGCATGATGTGCATTGGCTACATTTCTTCTGTCTTTATCCTTAATTGGGTCTGCCATACCACCTTTACCTTTTTCTCCTGTGTAGTTTTCGGGGCTGATAGATCGCGTCTTAGCGTCAGATAATTTGGATAAATTACCCATATTCATGTCTAATCCGTTAAACGGATAATTACCTTGTGCATATGTATCAATCTGTCTCTTATACACATCTCCGAGCCCACGAGACTACGCTGCATCTCG
>ENA-UAOT01000435-UAOT01000435.1-human-gut-metagenome-genome-assembly--contig:-NODE-435-length-21167-cov-7.816360_pt1 | contig 21167 bp, 20 predicted proteins | sample MGYA00243475_ERZ654567 | MGnify/ENA primary metagenome ERZ654567 (study PRJEB26926, sample SAMN06164482) | human gut metagenome | biome: ENVO:00009003; feature: ENVO:2100002; material: ENVO:00002003... | reverse complement strand
GAGATGCAGCGTAGTCTCGTGGGCTCGGAGATGTGTATAAGAGACAGATACATATTTATATGTATGATGATATTATACCACAGCATTTGTCTTTTTTCAATAGATTTTTCAAATTATTTATCGATATTTTCAGCAGCGATCATAAGCAGCTTTTATCATACAGTGGACGTTAATTACAAAAATTTTACTTGTATTTGACAATTGTCAGATAATATGTTATTATAATAATATATCTATCTGAAAGGGTCGTAAAATATGAATTGGATCGAAATTGATATATATACCTCATCTGAGGGAATTGAACCGCTTACCGGTTCACTGCTGGGTTACGGAATAAACGGATTTGTTATTAAGGATCCGGAGGATTTTGAAGAATTTTTGCAGAATAAATCTGTCAACTGGGATTATATAGACGATGATCTGATGGGGCTGAAAAACTGCGAAACTACCGTTACCGTTTATCTGCCTGAAAACGCTCAGGGACTTGAAAACCTGGAGGCTGTAAAATCGGAGCTCAAAGCTCTTAAACAGCGTGACTCTGATAACGTATTCGGCAGACTTGAATATGAACTGAAAAACGTGCGCGAGGAGGATTGGGCGAACAACTGGAAGCAGTATTTTAAGCCTCTTTGCATAGGCGAAAAGCTGCTCGTAAAGCCGTCTTGGGAAAAGACAGAGCCCGGCGAAAGCCGCAGGATACTTGAAATCGACCCTGCTTCCAGTTTCGGAACAGGGCAGCACAATACGACTCAGCTTTGCCTTGAACTGATTGAAAAGCATATTGCCGCAGACTGTAAAATGCTGGATTTAGGGTGCGGCAGCGGAATCTTATCTATAGCCGGCATATTATTGGGTGCAAAATCGGCATTTGCCGTAGATATAGATGAAAACTCCGTAAAAATAGCAGGAGAGAACGCAGTAAAAAATCATATTCCGAGAGATAAATATACGGCAGTATGCGGAAATGTAATTGACGATAACAGCCTTGTTTGCGCTATCGGTTCAGACTATGATATAGTGTGCGCCAATATCGTAGCAGATGTTCTTATAGGCATGAGCGATAGGTTCGGACAATTTCTAAAGCAGAACGGAAAACTTATTGTTTCCGGAATTATAGACAGCCGAAAGGACGAGGTCTTGGATGTTATCAGTTCAAAAGGCTTCAGGCTGACCGAGATCAGAGAAAAAGAGGATTGGGTCGCCGCTGCTTTTGTATTAGAGAATTAACATAAAACGGAAAGGAGAAAATTATGCAGCTTTTATTTTTGATCATTAAAAGAACGGAGCTTGTAGACGATATTATGAAGGAGCTTGCTAAGGCAGGTATCAGAGGAGGAACGGCTATAGACAGCGTAGGTATGGCAAAATCAATATCCGGTATGGATAACCTTCCTACGATAGGTCTTCTGAGAGAGCTTCTGAACGGAGAAGATCCCGCAATGAAAGGTAAAACTATCTTTGTAGCCGTTAAGGATGAACAGGTCGAAGAGGCAAAGGAAGCTATTCTGAAAATAACCGGTGATCTTTCTGTGCCAAATGCAGGAGTACTTTTCGGAGTGCCTGTGACCTTTGCTATGGGAATTAATTAAATACAATATATTTATAAAAAATGCAGGTGATTCGTAAAAGAACACCTGCTTTTTTATTTAAAGTATAAAACATATAAGACCTGAACAGCCCTCGTTTATCATTCTCTCAACAGTTTCTTTTAATCTCATTCTTGCATCATAAGGCAGCTTCGCCAGCTTTGCATGAAGTCCCTCATTTACAAGCTCATGCAGCGACTTACCGAATATATTGCTCTCCCAGATCTTCTGCGGCGATTCTTCAAAATCGTTGAGCATATACAGAACCAGCTCTTCAGACTGCTTTTCAGAACCTACAATAGGCGCTACCTCAGTATTTATCGTAGCTTTCATCATATGGATAGACGGAGCGGCAGCTTTCAGACGTATGCCGTATTTTCCGCCCTGCTTTATAACCTCCGGTTCTTCAAGGGACAGCTCATCCATAGAAGGCATAACTATACCGTATCCGGTCTCTTCTACCTGATTAAGCGCTTCAGCAAATTTCGAGAACTTATTTTTTATCCTTACAAGCTCAAGTATCTGAGGCATAAGATCGCTTTCATTTTCAATCGTAAGACCGGTCGCTTCTCCGATTATCTTAAAGAAAAGATCCTGATGAATCCCAACGGAAATTACGGCGCTTCCGCTTCCCAGATCAATACTCTTTACTCTGCTCTCTGTAACCTGATCACATAATGCAATCTCATTTGCACAGGTATTTATCTGTCTCAGATTAGTCAGCTGAGAAGCAGCGCTTCTTATATGTGAAAAAACAGCTTCTTTCAGCCAGTGTCCTTTGTCCAGGCTGTTGATCCATGAAGGCATTTCAATATTAATCTCCTTTATGGGAAATGCATATAGAACCTGAGTAAGTATATTCTTTATATCTGCTTCGGAAAGCTCCAGGCAATTAATAGGGATAACTGTAGTTTTGTATTTTTCGGAAAGCTCTCTGCATAGCTGCTGTACCTCAACCGAGTCAGGATAAACGCTGTTCATCAGAACTACAAAGGGCTTATTGATATTTTGCAGCTCTGCGATAACTCTTTCCTCACATTCCTCATATTCATCTCTGGGAAGATCGGTTATCGTTCCGTCTGTTGTTACTACCAGTCCTATAGTGCTGTGTTCAGTAATTACCTTCTGAGTACCTACCTCTGCCGCCATATTAAAAGGAACTTCTGCGTCAAACCACGGAGTAACGACCATTCTCGGCATCTCGTTTTCAAAGTAGCCTATAGCGCTGGGAATAATATAGCCTACGCAGTCTATCATACGGACATTAAATTTTGCTCCGCCGTCAAGCGCTACCTCTACCGCTTCCTCAGGAATAAATTTAGGCTCGGTAGTCATTATTGTTTTTCCGCCGGAGGACTGCGGAAGCTCGTCAATTGCTCTTTCCTTCCGGTAATCGCTCTCTATATTCGGAATAACGAAATTCTCCATAAATTGTTTTATAAATGTTGATTTGCCGGTTCTTACCGGGCCGACGACTCCGATGTAAATATCGCCGTCAGTTCGGGTGGCAATGTCTGAATAAATATCGTTCGTCATATTTCTTTCCTCCAGATTCTAATTCATTAACGGTATAAGCAGCATTCCGCAGTCGCTGAGTTTATCTCCTGCAAGATCATTTTCCTCCATAATCGCATTGATTGATGTAGAATATTTCTTTGCGATCTCCCAAATGTCCTCATTTTCGCTGCAATAGCAAAGTTTTAGTGCATATCCCTGCTGTCTTTCCTTAGGCTTGTCGGTATACGCCCTCAGCTCGCAAAGCATATTCCTTGCCGACTGTTCGCAGACATGACCTCCTATTTTCAGCTCCGCTTTAAGCTCGGCAGTATGACTGTCAGTAAGATGATAAGAGCAGCTCTGAACGCAGACTTTGGGATCTATCGTACTTTCAGCGGAAAACTCAGCGGCAAGCTCATGTTCAAACGGCGATTCGGCTTCAAGATATATCGGCGAACAGCTTTCGTTCTTTCCGATAAGACAAAAGATAACATTACCGGATATAACATATCTTCCGCTGCTTTCGTCATATCTGGAAGAAATATTGTTTATATCGCACCAGCAGTCATAAATACAAGCTATCTCATCATCGTCGTAGCTTATCTGTGCAGCTGAAGTGTGAGTCTCGTTTATCTGTACCGGAACGCTTTCTATACGGCAGCCGCTGTTTTCCATCTCGCATTCGTAACAGGTAGAGTAAGCATCCGTAACTACTTCGCAGGTTTCAAACTTCATAGCTGTACAGTTTACAAGAAGAACCAGCTCGCATTCTAGAGCTGATGAATTTTCAGATTTCGGTATGATCTCGCAGCCTGAAGGAGTTATATCAACAAAAGCGTCAAAGCTTTCGTCTATGCCGTCTATATCTATAATCTGGCTGAACGGTATGGTAAATTTCATGGATTCGATAGTATCCTCTCCGGACGGGTCAATGCAGGTATAAAGCATAGATATTTCGGCATCGCCTTTTGTAATAAGCTTACCTGCGATCATTTTTTGCTCCTGAGGAAATACGGTGCAATCCGAGCGTATTACAGCGCCTACAGCAGGCTTAGAAGCACCAAGCTCAAGCTCTTCTATGACCGTTACTCTTTTAGAGGCAGTAAGACGTTTTGACGGATATGTTATAAGGGATTTTTTCAGCTGGATATTTGCTCCGAAAGCGTCTACTATAACTGCCTGCTGCCTTTCTCCGACGATCTTGATTCTTGCTGATACCGCTCCCCTAACGTCAAGCCTTCTTTGATTAACAACACGGCAGTTTATGTAATCAACATGCGGAGTAATTGTGATCATAGGATTCTGACAGTCACCGCTCATATCTACTGATTTTGAATAATTAAGCTTTTGCTCCAGACAGTTTACCTTACAGCTTCCCTCGCTCTGATACATTACCCTTATCAGCACTGACAGCTCGAAGGTCATTTTTTCGCCGTTAATGCTGTGTGACATAATTTTAGGTATCACACGGCATTTTAAGATCCTGAAAATATCAGGGTAGTAATCGGGAAGGACAAAATCACGCTCTACAGCCTGCTCTACCGTTGTATCAAGAGCGATCTGACTGGCTGTAAAGGTTTCCCGATTTACTTTGAATTCCATTGTTCCCATAATAAATGCGTCCTCCTAAAAATCTTGGTTTGTTTTTTATCTTGCTAAGACAATATATTCGGACATCGTTTGAAATATACCGCAAAATGTTATTAAGAAACAAGGTTTTTAAGAACGAGAAACAAGAAAATAAATTTATCTCCTAACGCTGCGTCAGTTTTTAATTAAAGGCAATCGCACAAAAACAACAGATAAACGGTTATATAAAAGCAAAACCCACGAAAGCAATACACTCTTTCGTGGGCTATCTTATATATTGTATTTTAATGGTTTCAAATCGTCAAGATCGTATGGAGTCTTTTGATATACGCAATAATTCAGCCAGTTTGCATACATTAAATTTGCTGAACAGCTCCAATTGAAAATAGGGGTTTTCCCGGGGTCATCATCAGGAAAGTAATTATAGGGAACATTTATTACCATTCCCTTCTCTCTATCTCTGAAATACTCCTTAGCCAAGGTATCACGATCATACTCCCAATGACCCAGCAGGAAAAACTGCCTTTCCGATCTGTCAGATATAACATGAACTCCGGCCTCATAGGATTCAGCTACGATAATCAGATCGGAGACCTTTTCTATATCCTCCCGCCTTATTTCGGTATGCCGGCTATGAGGACAATGAAAAACATCACCAAAACCTTTAAGAAGCAAGCTCTGCGGATAATTAATATGATGCTTGAAATTTCCGAATTTCTTATTTTCAAGTGCGTATTTCTGTATACCGTAATGATAATACAAAGCCGCCTGAGCGCCCCAGCAGATATGGATCGTAGAATACACATTTGTTTTTGACCATTCAAAGACCTCGCAAAGCTCGTCCCAGTAATCGACCTCACTGTATTCGATCTGTTCAACCGGCGCGCCGGTTATAATAAGACCGTCATAGCGGTTGCTTCTTATCTCATCAAAGGATTTGTAGAACGCAAGCATATGCTCCTGAGGAGTATTTTTAGAGATATGATTCATCTGAACCAAATCAATATCCACATGAAGCGGAGTATTGCTTAAAAGTCTAAGCAGCTGAGTTTCCGTTACTATCTTATCAGGCATAAGATTTACGATAGCAATTTTCAGCGCTCGTATATCCTGATGATCGGCACGGTCGTTCGGAATAACAAATATATTTTCAGCCTCAAGCGTTGAAAACGCGGGCAAGTCGTTTGGAATTTTTATAGGCATTTCGCTTTCCCACCTTAAATTATACTCTGAATATTTATTATACCACAAGACCTGACCTAAAGCAACGAACAAACGATTATATTCACAATTTATTTTATTTTGACGGAATTTCTTAGCGCTCTGCCTTGATCATAGCGTATCTTTATTTATCTGTTTTTATCTTAAAAAAATAATGCCATCACCTTAGATGACATAAAAATAAATGATCCATGTGATGAGACGGAATGAATAACTCGTATCATTAAATAAGTTTTTCATGCTCTATGCTCGGTAAATTTATTACCCTTAGCAGCACGCATGGTCTATTATTAAATAACTTTGTCAGACAATAAAGCATTGATCTTATCAAAGAACAATCAACGATATATAAAGCGTTTTTCCTAGAGTTGAATCATCAATTAAAACTTCTTTTTGTACCGCGCTCCTCTTTATAATGTATCCAAAATAATTATCTGTTTCTTGACATCAATGTTACCGTTTCCATGTGTCACGATAGCTTCAGATGAATGTCAACCCATCTGGCAAGCACATTTTTCCTTCGCCTGTTTGCGGAAACAAATCCAATGGATTTTACGTTCCGGGAAACATATCAACTGCCCTTGTTTCTACAAAGCAGCCGACACATTTTTTCCTACAGTTCCTATATAATACCGCTATGTGCCATTGGCAAATCACGCCCTCTTACACAGCGATTTTGGCATCGTCTCAACCCGGTGCTTTATCGTCTCAACCCAATATACCGAGTGGCTATTGCAAAATCTGCAACAACCACTTTATTAGTTCTCCAACATCAGTTATCAAGTATTTCTTTACAACTGAAACTTCCGCTTATTCTTCATGAACTTCCCAATATCCGTATCTCTTACCACCTTTGCGCTCGATTTTACCGTTTTCCTGTAATTCCTTCATAATACGCTGTATAGTTCTCAGCGGAATATGAGTCTCAGAAGCCAAGTCTTTCTGTGCTATATGTGGATTGCTTTTGATTTTTTCGATAACCTACAAATGCATTGCACTTTCCAACCCGCCATCCAAACCGCCAAAATGGCGGTTTGGCGTTTTGGAATCTGGTACTTTGGCGCTTTGGAGTGCAGTGAATTTCACCATAATATCTCCACCACTGACAATGTACTCCGGCTCGTCCGCACCGAGGTTTTTGCAGGCATCAATAATTTTTTGAATACCACGTCCCCAGCTTTCAATATATCCGGCACGGTAAAATACTCTCGCAATATCCGGATTATACGGCTTTGATGCGTGGGCACCCAACAGTCTCTCTGCCGTCCATCCAAAGGGCAGCATTGCAATTACTGATAAACATCGCATCATCTTCAATTCGTATCTGCACCGGAACATTATCTGCCCAATTGCAATGGATGAGGGCATTAAAAACAGCCTCACGCACAGCATCACGGGCAAATGGGTAGGTCTCTACCCGTGTTTCTTTATGATACGAAATGGCAGCCTTCAGGTACTTGAGATAAATCAAGTCAATCACTCTATCCGCCATAATAAGCAGAGAACCATGTACCTCATCCTGATACAGCAGTTCACTGCCTTCAAATTTTCCGATTTTTACATAGCAGCCACCGATGACCTTCTCCGGCTCCCGGTAAAAGCATAAAGCTCCGGCACGTTTGAGCTTGCCGTCTGCCACCAAGTCCAGCTTCTCCAGCAGTTCTGCATTTGGAATATCCAAATCGTCTTTGGACATACGACCACTGCGCAGAGCTTCTCTCCGAAAAATATCAAAACTTTCTTTATCCAAATCATCAATTCCAATATTTGAAATCGTGGCGGCATCCCATTTCAGTCCGGTCTTTGCCATCAGAAAATTTGTCAGAGCATTGCCACGAAGCAGCTGTTTTGTGCTGCCACTGCGATAATGATACTCGCCATCGTAATTTACCGGAAACGACCACGGACTCACTGCGATTTCAATGTAATCCAAGCCATCCTTGGTAAGCAAATTCACATCTGCCACAATTCCCAATTTATTCTGAATCTTGTTCGGAATATCCTCCAACAGCTTCTTGGAGTTTTTCACTCCAATGACTGTGCCATCATCCCGTGTGCCGATATATATTTTGCCGCCCTGCGCATTAGCAAAACCGCATATCCATTTTAGATATTCGTCACGCCACGACTCTTTCCATTCTATGTTTTGGCTCTCTGCCATAGTGCGGTCACCTCCTAAAATTAGCATTCCCTTGCTTAGTTGCTACTATCCGATATTTTTCTGCACAAGTCAAGATATCACCCTTTCACAGGCTGCATCTAAGGGAGTGCCGTCTTTGATACAATACCCATTTTGCGAAAAAGGCTCGAAACCGCCTGATTTCAAGCTATTCTGCGGTTTTTGACTTTTCAAATTGGCTGCTGCCAGTAGGAAAATCAAGGCTGTTGACTGTATTTGTGTTGCTGTCATCATGGCGATTTTGAACCCCTTCTCTGGAATAATTAAAATGTATAAGCAAAATTAAAAGGTACAGGAATAATTAAAAGTTTTACTGTTCAGAAATTCTTTTATCATTTTCCCAATCTTTATATACTTGTGAATCTTTGATTGTTTCACCAGCCTTTTGAAGTCTTTCAACAACCTTATTCTGCTGTACCTCACTCATTTCGTCTGATGCTTTCTGTGCAGTACGCATCATATGTGCAAATTCATTCCCTACCACACTTCTTATTTCTTGGTTTTTCGCTTCTATGCTACCATTTCCATTCTTTATCCGTGTATTAATCCATTTTTCGTTTTTCCCAAAACTATAAAATGTAAGAATAACAATGCCCATCATGTTAGTTATAGTACCGTAAGTACCGTCGCTTTCATAACAAAATGTGTAGCTGCCAATTCCTCTATGAAATGTGGCATGGGGCTTCAAATTCTTAATTCCTAATACTTCATCATTGACAACCTCTTTAATGTCATCAAAGAAAAAAATGTGGTTCTCAATATATTCAATGTCAGTGCGTTTGTTCAAAAGAAACTCACGCATTATTTTCTCTGACTTTATTAAACATTCTAACGCATCTATCCCTACAACATGATTCTCAACAAAATCCAACAAATCCCAATAAAGACTTCTCCAACTTACCGATGTAAGAAAATAAAACAGTCTGCTATCATAGTCAAACTTACTTTTTTCTCCTTTAAGATATGGATGAAACATAAGATTGGCAAAATATGTCTCATCTTCACTAAATAAATCTTCGCAATTTCCGCAAAGCATATAGTGCTTTTCGCTATCTTGTACTACCATGTTGGGATTTTCTGAATTTCGTATATTTCCCACAGATGTTTTCTTTAGTGTTCTCACAGCCATCTTCGGAATAATGTGGCTCAACTCTAATTCGGATTCTGCTCCACATAAGGCGCATTTTTTCAGTCTATTGATTCCCATAACATCCTCACTCTGCGTCTTCCTTCGTCACCGGGATATAAACCCGTTTCAACGGAATCATCTTTCTGTATTTTTCGCTCAGGTCTTCATAATACTTCAAAATCAAATCCACCAATTCTGTGCCATTGATAGCACGGATGATAGGTGTGTTATCTAAGTATTTCCTTGCGTTCTTCGTGTAATTGGACAGCGAAACAAATAGACCATAATCACCCTCACGCATCGCACCCTTTAGGGATTGGATGGTGGTTTCCTTTATGTCGCCATCCTGACTTTTTACCTGCACCATGATTCGGGGAGGAAGTTCATCTTTATATGCGACAATATCAATTCCGCTGTCACCGCCGTGGGGAGATACCTTTGTCCGGTAGCCCATTGCCATAAGCAGGTCAGCAACAAACTCCTCCAAGTCATAGCCCTTCAGATTTTTGCTGAGTTCCTTCAATATGAAATCCTTTGTAGATTCCACGATTTCCTCTGCTGTCGCTCCGACACTTTCATCCTCGTCTGTGTCTGTTGTGACAGCTGTTTTCTTGAAGTTCTTGTCCAGTGCGGCAAGGTACTCGTCGGAATAGTTCTTCACGGAGAAGAAGGACATCGCAGAGCCAATCTCATATAAAGCCCCCTGTGAAAAAGCGGTACGAGGCAGATGTTTGAGCCATTTCACTTTGTGCTGCTGCACATATTCCACGGCATCGCCATCATAGATGTACTCGCTTTCCACTGTTCCGAGATTTATCATCCGGTCAATCTTGGACGGATATACCACATAATCTCCGACCTGAACCTCATGGGCAAAACGGTATAGCATACCTGCACCATTGGCAACACTGCCTTTTTTGGCATCAGGATATACCTGCATATAGTGTTCCTTAAAAGCCTCTCGGCTTGCTTCGATTTTACTGAGGTCGCCCATGTCTTTCCAGCCGATAGCAATCACGCTTTTCTGCAAGAACATATTGTCATCCTTTGTATGGATGCCCCAGATTCTTTTTTCTTCGTCAGCCATGTTGCTGCACCTCCTTATTCTACACCCAATGCCTTAAACACCGCATCCTCCGCACTCTGGTACGGGATAAGCTGGAATGCACTCATCAAATCCGGCGGCACTGTGGCAAAATCAATCATCGAGGTTGCTGGTATCAGCACCTTCTTTGCGCCACTGTCCAAGCATACCTGCAGGGAGTTGGCAAGCTCATCTGCCTTGATGAGCGTACCGCTGATGCTGATTTCTCCCAGCACAGCCAGTGACCCCAGCGCAGGCTTTCCAAGAGCAATGGAGCAAAGTGCGATGAGGGTAGGCAATGCCAGCTTGCTGGTCATTCCAATACCCTGCAAATCCTGATAATTGATGATGTAATCTTTTGTCGTTGTGCTAATCGAGCCACTGATGCGGCTTCCATTTGCCTTCAGGAAATTGAATGCCGTGTTCGTTGCTTCCTTGCAGTCCCGGTCAGAACCGATGCCTGTGCGCTCGAACTTGCCGCTTCCCGGCAGCATTTGGCTCTCCAAGCGGAACACGCCTATCATGCCGGACTTGCCCTGCGATACCGTGTAGACCTGACCCGGATTGCACATTCCCTCCGGTATCAGCTTACCACCACCTTGCTCCGGCACGGACACATAGTGTTCCTCAAAGCTCTCTGCAAGATTTTGATTCGATTTGCGTTTGTTATGCCTTTGTTGAACAGACCATAAATTGTAAACGGGTCGATATCTACGATGTTATTGTCCTTCTCCAGTTTTGGCAAGCGCATACCAATAGCGCTATAGACAGCCTTTACTTTTTCAATCAGCGTTTGTCTATCTGTTGCATATGGTAGGAGCTTATCTGCAAATTCCATATAGAAATCTACCCATGAAAGATATTCTTTGTTATTCATTTGCGCTTCCTCCTTATACATCAGAACTTGTTTGCTCATTGTCACGGATTGCCTTCTCTATAGCCTCGGCTAACTGCATTATTTTATTATTATGGCTTCCAGTATAGTGGTACATCAAGTAACGTATATCCACAACAATTCCTTGCACTCGCTCATAATCGTGATTTCCAGATTTCCACTCTCCACGGGCCTCGCCTATATTTCCGTATATTGAATCAAAACCAAAAACATTTTTTGCGCTATTATATGGCATTAAGAAAGCATTGTACACGGGTACATCTTCCCCGTATTCACGTTTAAAACGTTCCTGTGTATAAATGTATTCTCCATATGTAATTTGCTTGTTAATAGAAGATGATTCTGGTAAATGCATAGGATTCCCTGTTATGCCATAACGATAGTACTTGGCATCCAAAACATAAATTTTACCATTGTACAGCATGATCGAATCCGGCTCTAAGGCAAAATTTTCTTTTACTTTGCCCTTAAGATACCATCGTGTTCGAGGGAAATATCTGTACTTGTCTTTAATTCCATATACTCGATCGATCAATTTTTCCCATACATATTCAAAAGAATCGGTGCCAAAATAAAACTGTTTCAGGTTTGTTTGCTCATCGATATATTGCAAAACCGCAATCATGGCCGCAAACAAGCGTTTATCTTTATCATTGTTTGTTCTTGCCAACTTGTCATTTAAAACAGAAAGAAACATTTTCGTATTCTTTTCAATCGTTGGCTTTGGCGGCAAATCGGGCGTGAATAACCATCCAAGCTTCTGAAAACTTTCATACACACAATACTTGTGAATTTGCGTTATTAGATTTTTATCGTTAGGAGATGAAACCCTTACAGTATATTCTGTGTATACCGGTGAGCCATCGGCCTGAATAAGAGGCCGTTGTTTTCTTATTGTTTTTGCCCAATCAATACTACCTCTATCACTTGTCTTAAAAACAGGCTCTTTTTCTGTGTAATAAGAATTTTGTTCCAGATAGTAATTGATTACTTCCATATAAGCGTTGATTGGGAAATCGACCGATTGTGGCGCTTCAAATTTCTTCATGGCGAGTACACGGTCTGACTTATCGGTAAATTCGGCAAGTACAGAAATCAAATGCAATATATCTCTACGGATTTCTTGATCTGTTTCGGGCAACTGATATCCAACCGGAAAATAGACCATTGCATTTTCAGAATCCGCTTTAATTCCGACAAAACGATCTCCCTCATCATTTTTATTAATATGGCATCTGTCAAGCAATCTTGCGTCTAAATCCACGGTATCACCACCTCATGTTAATCTTCGCCGTTGTTCTGCCCGGTAATGGCATTAAACATTCCTTCCTTAAAAAAGGCAAAGCGCTCATTTCCTTTTTCAGATGTAAATTTTTTTATAACAGCTTCAAGACTCTTGTAAGTGCTTATTTCAAAAATATTTTCACGAGAAAACTTAAACGCATCATCCCACAGATACTTTATGACTTTTTCAGGGAAACGACTATTGTGGCGTTTTGCAACGATTTGTTCCTGTTCACTCGCATCTACGTCGTCTGCAACCGGATCATACCAGAGATCCAGTTTAGAAACAAAATAGGCGCCTAAACGCTTGTCTTCAGAGGACGTCATTCTTACATTGCCATCTAAAATTTCCTTATTGATAGCACGACAAAAAGCGCTCCAAGTCACATCAGTATCTAAAATTTTATCATTTGCGTAAGGATGATTTTCAAAAGAATTCTCAATCAAACGCATATGCCAACGTCTTTGAAAGGCAGTATCTAAGGTGAACACATTCTGGTCAGATGTGTTCATTGTCCCGACGATAGACATATTAGAAGGGATGCGAACTTTATGTTCTGGATCTCCGTAGACGATCGCCGCAACATTCGCATTAGTGATGGAATACTCACTGGTCCCCATAGGAAAACTTGTATCATCCGTTGTTCTGTCTAAGAGTTGGAATACCTCACCAAAAATTGCAGGAGCATTCCCACGATTGATTTCCTCGATAATTAGAAAATATTCAATATCTGGATTATGGTATGCTTTCCACAGCAATCTGGTAAATGGGCCGGGCGTAAATAGATAACGCACTTTGTCATCAGCAGATACTGTCGGCAATATCTGACCAACAAAGTCAGAATACGTGTAATCCGGATGAAACACAAGACGCTCCATTCGGCTTTCATCACTACAATATTCATGTTGAATAGTGTAACTTTTACCAGAACCGGGTACACCGTAAAGCAGTACATTGGTACCGCCTTTCTTTCTATCACAGTGATCTAAATCCACACCGTCATGTCCAGTTCCGTCATCAACTCTATCTGGTGTAGTGTACCCCAGCAATTGACTTAAATTGTCCATTGTACTATGAATTCTGTTATTATCCATTACAGACTACCTCCATATAACTTTTCTAAGAAATCTGCTTCAAGAACCTCTGATTTAACTTCCATGTGTCTACCAGAATCACTGATGGACCATTCAGGACGTTGAATAACATGAAGTAGCCCGGCAAATTCAAAATACTGAGGCGTATATTGGTGTCCTTTTGGCTTCTCTACTACATTTCTCATAGTGAAGTCAAATTCACCATTACGATATCTGGTAATATAATCATCCAGAGTGGCCTCTTCGACATCACAATCATCATGTCGAATGCAAGTGTTCAACAAATACCATTCACATTTGTCCATACGCCCGTATTTGTTCAATGCTCTCAGTGTCGCTCTTAATGGATGTAATTTGCTTCCATCACTGTTTTTGAAATAGTAAAAGCGTAATGCATCGCAATAAGCTTCCTCATATAACTTCTTGATTTCTGCATAAATCTTTTCTTTTACGTCATCTTCGTAATTGTCAGCAAGCCCCACTTGTTCTTCCAATTTGGCTGCTTGATAGACCAATTTCCCTCTATCTGTCAGAAGATTCTGTATATCTATCTCATTTCGGCTGCTAAAAGAATTTTCATTTAAAAAGCCAAAATTTTCACAAACACGTTTTACCGTTCGTACTGCGCCTGAAGATGACATTTGCATTCGCTCCGATAAACGATCTTGTATCCCGTTTCCCCAAGGCGAATGATTCGTGAATAAGGGATCCGACAAGCAATCGATCATGATTCGGAACTGCCTATGCAAATCTGGCCCAATATTTCTACCGGTATAGTCCCAGCCACGAAGATCCATAGTCCATTCCTCCTTATCATTACTTCTTTTTTAACACCAATATTTCATCGTACTTGATGATGCCACCACGATTGCCTCGTGGAAGATGAAGGTATCTATCACGAATAACATATTTGAAGCTAAGCTCAAATAAATATCCGTTTTTCTCTGCTATCTCGGCCAAAACCTTTGCTGTAGGAATGCTCTGCCCACGAATATTACTATCTCCGACCACGATTACATATCGTCCGTTTTGTTTCAATTCTTCATATACAGCAATCATATTTTTTGCCATATCCTCGAAGTAGGTATTTACAATGTCTGCACGTTTTGCATCAACTTCAGCGATTTTTTTTGCAATCGGGACGAGTGTTTCTGATTGCGAAGCATAGTGACATTCATCGTAAAAGGATTTTGAAATTTCTGTTCCAATATACGATTGCTTACTTTTTTTTAAGTCTTCATCTGTCGCTAAACCAAGCCACATATCCTCAAAGCGCAAACTACGCACATAGTCATAGGCATTAATATATGGCGGAGAGGTCACAGCCAAATCGATAGCGCTTTCTGCATCTATTGTTCTTGCATCATTGCTCTCTAAGATAGTGCTATTACAGTGGAGTGGTGCAACTGCCTCGGAAAAGCCAATAATAGCCTCTCTATACATATCTTCTACTTCAAAGAACAGCTCTGAAGGATCGGCGGGTGTCTTAGGGTATTTTGTGGATATATACGGTTTTGGAGAAACCTCATCAGCATTCGAAACCTTTCGAATAATTCCAGAAAGGACAACATATAAATAATCCTTGACATTCTGGTTGTCTGCTGCAAGTTTATCGATTGTATGCTTAAAGAACGAAAGCCACAGAATTGATTTATTACAAAACCATTTCTCGATATTAGGAATACCGGGAATCGGGTACTGAAAACTCTCGTCAGGAGACATCTCCTTTATTTTCTTTACAACTTCATCGAGAAAACCAATATCTTCTTTGGAGTAAACTGTAGTTTTCACTTTGATGAGCAATCGGGCAAATGGGTCAATATCAATTGACATAGCATTTCTGCCCAAAAGCATCGCTTCTATCGCAGTAGTTCCTGATCCGCAAAACGGGTCCAACACAGTCTCTCCAGCCTTTGAATATGCGTTAATTGCAAAACGAGGCACGGCAGAAATATACCTTGTCGGGTATTTATTAAACAATCTATTGGTTGAGGCTACAATTTTAGCCTTGTCGGGGATGATTTCGTATATCTGATCTTGAATCGGATTGATTGGAAAATCATCCAATTTTATCACTTCCATTCTGGAAACCTCATTTCTCTAATTTCACTATGCTCTCACGCAAGTATTTTCGTACATGTTCAGTCTTTTTATATTGCTGTGAACTTGTGATAATAAGCCTTTCCACAGCAATTTCCTGAACTTTAAATCCTATTTTTTTAGCAATCATTGCCAAAAATATATCTGTCGGAATCACAATGCCAGCATACGCAGAATTACTAACAACAATTGCGCAATGTCCGCCATTCTTTAGAGAATCATATATCTGTCGAAGAGCTTCTTCCATATCTGCAAAATAGCCGTTAAGCATGTCCGGTATTCTGTTTGTCCACAGCTTCTGCTGACGCAACAACGGAATTATTTGATCGTTCAGCTCTGGCAAATTAAAACTGGTATATCGTTCCGGCCATGTAGCATGGCAATGTGATCTCAAAGATTTCATACGGATGTTTTTTTGATCACTTGTGGAATTTACAAAACCTGCAAACCAAAGCTCCAAATAATAAATCTTCGTATAGTCAAAGCAATTTGCATACGGCGGTGAAAAAAGAACTAAATCTAAGGTATTCTTCGCCACTTTTTTTTCCATCGTTGTAACGCTTTCCACATACACTTGTGGAATTGGGCCGTTATCTTCAATCGAAAAATCTTCAATCATAGAGGCCGCTTTCTTCGAAATACACTCCATTGCGAACTTGAATTCACAGCCCTTATCATAAGTTGGTGGACGCCTCTTTACTTTTAATCCATTGCCTGCTTTTCTGTATAGTGCACATTCTTCAAGTATGCAAATCCAAGCAAAAAACAATAATTCCTTCGGTTTGCCCTCTGGTAATTCATTGATGTACTTTCTTATATTGAGCTGTGCCAACAACATTTCAGATTCAAACATACGACGCAAATATTCATTTTCAGGAAGCTCAATATTGGCTGCAATCTCAATAGTCGATAACTTCTGCAGAAGTTTTTCGAATTCCTCCATATCTGCTTTGCTATAATCCTCAGTTTTGACCTTTGTAATAAATGCTGCAAAAGGATTAACTTCAAAACCAATAGACTTCATTCCTTTGGCCTTTGCGACAGCAAGAGTAGTTCCGGCTCCACAGAATGGATCACAGACAACAGAAGACTTATTCAGTTTGTATTCATTGAAGATTTTCTCAACCAGAATCGGCGAGAATCCTTCCTTATAATTAAACCATCTATGTCGAGCATACTTAGCGCTGTAAACAAAGTTACAATCAACATTTGTGTATGTAGCACTATTCAAGTCGTTGTTCGTTACATTGTATTTAGCATCAAGAGCAGCATAAAAATCCGGCAAGCTATTGTAGTCCATGTAGTGTAAACCTCATTTCTAATTAATTGCGCTCTTTCCGCTTTTGACCCATTCGTCCAGTTCGGAACGCTTACATTTCCACAGCTTTCCAACCTTGTGTGCTGGGACCATTTCTTTTTTTATCCAATTACGGAGCGTAACTGTCTTTATGCCCAAATACTCTGCGGCTTCTTCAATGCTAATATAGTTATCATTTTCGTTTATAGTCATCCTGAACACCTCACTAAATGTCATTGCTATAAAAATCTATCTTGTATTATACCACAACAGCATCGAATTTTCAAGGCATTTACTGATATTTGCTTATATTTAACTATGGTTTAATCATATTTTATTAGATTTTACCTTCTTCCGGTGGTTTCTCTGAGCTGTGGCGTTTCTGCAATTGGCGCAACAGTATTTTTTGCGGCCGTTTGTAGTCTTAACAACAAAACGGTTATTGCACGCTGGATTTGCACACTTGCGATAAACTTCTATGCCGGGACGCAAGTAGAACACTGAAAAATACAAAGCAGAAATCAAATTGGGAACTCTCCATGTAGGCCCCATTTTTTGAACGCTGTATCTTGGTGAAATGCCAGAAAGATTATGATTCATTTCTTCGTTTAGAATAATTTTAGCAACTACAACGGCACAATTTTTCATTTTTTCATCTAACAGTGCAATTTGAGGAACATCAGAATAATATTCAATGCCGTGCTCAAAAGATACACTTCCAACAACACCAACTTCCCTCATAAAATGAAACAGGAAATCTATCACATATCGTCTATTCTTTGAAAGATTTATGCCATTACGGTATAGATATACGATGGATTTATATCGCATATCTAAATACCCCGGATATCGATTCGCATATATGTTTCCTGAGACAACATCGTTATATTCTTCGATATCCAATTCATAAGAGTTGTATATAGAGTCCCGAATTGTATATGTATCTTTTTGAAAAGCCTCTTGCTGTCCATCGATTTCTGGCAGCTGTGAGGCTTTATCTATTTCACCAGACAAAAAATGTTTGCAAGAAACATATGGCCGAGACAAAGTCGACAATTCTATAGATATTTGCTGACTTAAAAGCAAGTACAAAGTCAATGAAATCATTCTTTCATAGTCAATTTCTGGAGATTCAATTTCATTCATTAATGCAACCGTTGCTTTCAATCTATTAATGATCTCGACCACATCTTCGAGGCTTAGTGACTCATAATTTTCGCTTCCAACCTTAAAAAAGAAACCATTTGTTTCAAAAAAGCTAATCATTGCTTGGATGTCGTTATCTGGCAACGACACAACTTCCTTTAATAGATTTTCTTGTCGAACCGATCCGTTCTCGGTAGTACGGCATAATCCTGCCTCTCCGCTGAAAGCAAAATAGGTTTTTATATCTTTTTGAGATTGTATCTTTAATCGATGTTCGACTACTCCCGGAGAAATATTAGTTGTATCAACCCCGCAAAAACACGGATTACTTTCATACGAAAAATAATCACCATCAAAAAATTTACCGTTTTCCAAATTAGACATTTTTGCCTCCCGCTACTCAAATCTTTTATGCTAAGTCGTATAGATTTCCGCTTATAGTAATTGTAAACGTAAGCGTATATATATTATACACCAAAATGATAATTAATGCAATAATCGATACACTCTGAAAACGCATTTACATAAGCGGAAATGGCAGAAATTTACTTACTAATCTAATGCAGGTACAATATAAGCAGAAAGCAGAAGCTTTCTTGCATTATCCTGCATCGCCCGATCAACGATGGCTCAACAGCATAATACAACAACTGAATAATAACAGCTGCCTTGTGAGCAGGCCGCTGCAATCCGGAACGGAGTAATTCCGTCAGGACTGCGGTTCTTTCATTGCGCCTTTTTGCAGCTGTACCAGAGTTCCTCCGTTTCGAGACATCGACAAACGGAGGAACCTATTATGTCAAAAACAGAAAATCAGTACACAGAAACCCGTCGTATCTACATCCGCAGCCAGCGTCGCTGGCAGGAAGTACCCGAAGAAGTCTATCAGGAACATATCCGCTTCCATGACACCTACCGTCATAGAATGCAGGACCGTGGCCTCTGCTGCTGTCCTCGCAATAAATGGTGGGTCTGTGATGCCGATTGTCTGACCTGCGAATACCGCAACGCCGACGTCATCGCTTCATTGGACGCACCGATTGGTGAGGAAGATGATGACCTGATTCTGATGGATACCATTGCAGACGAAAGCGTAGCCGTTTCCGAGCTTGCTTCCGACCGTATCGTGTTGGAGCAGCTGTTCAAACGCCTCGCCGACCTGATGCCGGAGGCTGAAAACATCGGCAAGCTGCGTATGCAGGGCCTTTCCGATGAAGCTATCGCCAAAGCAATCGGTATCCCTCGCACCACATTCCTGTCCCGTCTCAAGGCAGCAAAGAAGCTGCTGGCACAGGAATACCCGGACTTCTTTTAATAGGTAGACAAGCACTCTGGCCGCTGGCAAAACCGGCGGTCAGAACATTTTCAAAAAATTTTCTCCTTTCCTTCGTCAAAAGCCATCGCTCATCTCCAAAAGGGAGTGTAAGGAGCAGAAAACAAGCTGCTCCACCACGAACAGGAGGTGAACGACATGACTCAGGCCCACAGCCGCACCGTGGATACCAAAGCCGAGGTGATTGAAATCCTCGTCGCTATCAGTCAGGTGTCCGCACGAATGGCAAGAAATCTCAGTGTACTTGCCGCAAGACAATCCGAGGAAGGAGGAAAACATCATGAGCAAAATGAGCGAAATGGCTATGACCATCGAAGAGTTACGCAATGCTGCCGCTGCTATTACTGATGCCGCCAACTATCTGGCACAGCTGTTTTCCAGTAACGACGCAGAGGAACAGCCGGAAGAGAAAGCGCCGGTGCAGAAACCTGCATTGACGCTGGAACAGGTCCGTGCAGTTCTCTCTGAGAAATCCCGTGCCGGTTACACAGCAGGCGTCCGTGAGCTGCTCCAGAAATACGGTGCCAGCAAGCTCTCTCAGGTGGACCCGTCCAATTATGAAGCGCTGCTTCGTGATGCGGAGGTGATCGGGAATGCCACCTAAAGCACACTCCATTTTATCTGCGTCATCTTCCCATCGCTGGCTGAACTGCCCGCCTTCTGCAAGGTTATGTGAAACCTACGAAGACAAAGGCTCCGATTATGCCGCCGAAGGGACCGACGCCCACAGCCTCTGTGAGTATAAGCTCCGCTTGGCGCTCGGCATGGAGGCAACCGACCCGACCGAGCATCTGACTTGGTTTAACGAGGAAATGGATGACTGCGCCAACGGCTATGCGTCCTACATTTTAGAACTGGTGGAAGCCGCCAAGGAAACCTGCGCTGATCCGGTGGTCCTCATCGAACAGCGTGTAGATTTCTCCCGCTGGGTAGAACAAGGCTTCGGCACTTCGGATGCCATTATCATCTCCGACGGAACGCTCCATGTGGTGGATTACAAACACGGCCTCGGTGTTCTGGTGGAAGCAGATAACAATCCGCAGATGATGTGCTACGCCCTCGGTGCCTTGGAGCTATTCGATGCCATTTACGACATCGACACCGTGGCAATGACCGTGTATCAGCCAAGACGCCAGAATGTGTCCACCTTCGAGATGTCCAAGGATGACCTTTACCGCTGGGCCGACGAAGTCTTGAAGCCGACTGCAGAGCTTGCCTTTGCCGGTGACGGAAACTTCCTCTGCGGTGAGTGGTGTGGCTTCTGTAAAGCCAAACACGAGTGCAGGGCCAGAGCCGAAGCAAACCTGATGCTGGCGCAGTACGATTTCAAACTGCCTCCGCTGTTGGAGGATACGGAAATCGAGGTCATTCTCTCCCGTGCAGACCAGCTGGTCTCTTGGGTCAACGACATCAAGGAGTACGCACTCCAGCAGGCCATCTCCGGTAAGGAATGGACCGGCTTCAAACTGGTCGAAGGTCGCAGCAATCGTCGCTACACCGATGAGGTCGCTGTAACCCAGACCGTATCCGCCGCAGGCTTTGACCCGTATGAGCGCAAGCTACTCGGTATCACTGCCATGCAGAAGCTGCTCGGAAAGAGCCGCTTTGACGAACTCCTGTCGGCCTATATCGAAAAGCCACAGGGCAAACCCACACTTGTACCGGAAAGCGACAAGCGCCCGGTCATGAATAATGCAAAAACTGATTTTATGGAGGAAAACGATTATGAGT
>ENA-UAOT01000416-UAOT01000416.1-human-gut-metagenome-genome-assembly--contig:-NODE-416-length-21590-cov-8.042443_pt1 | contig 21590 bp, 25 predicted proteins | sample MGYA00243475_ERZ654567 | MGnify/ENA primary metagenome ERZ654567 (study PRJEB26926, sample SAMN06164482) | human gut metagenome | biome: ENVO:00009003; feature: ENVO:2100002; material: ENVO:00002003... | reverse complement strand
AATTGATAATCAACAAGATACAGCGATAATTTTCAAAAATTGTCATGTGCTAAACTATAAATCGTACTTACGATGGTTATTTACGAGAAAAATCGGTTATCAACGATGGCTTAGCCAAAATATTCTCCGACATAACTTTTGAAGAAAGCGACCCCGAATTGGATCATGCTGGAGATATCGATTATATCGCGAAAGTCGGAGATAAAGCGATAGGCATACAGATCAAACCGATAACTGCGAGTGCAAATTTCGGCAGCTATTCATTGACAGAACGGATGAAAGCAAGTTTTGAATCGTTCAAAGAACAATATGGTGGCAATGTATTTATCGTGTTCAGTTTAGATGGAGAAATAGCCAATAAAGAAGTAATAGAACAAATCAAATTAGAAATAAATCGATTATCATAATAAACTCATGAATCCAATAGGTATAAAAATATCTAATTCGTTATTAGATGTAATGCAAGACGGCAGGGAATTTGAAAGTCTGCTTGGTTATCAATACAATAATTTGAATGTTCTCAGAGAAATCAGACGTAGTATATCTGAAATATATGCTATTAGAAATAATCCTGTTGTATGTTATGTTGCAAATGTAGTTCAAGGTAATATAAACAATTCAATCGATGGAACAGACGATCTTCCTTTTAATGAGATGATATCATCGGTTCCCGATGATACAAAAGAAATAGATATAGTATTGGTTACTCCTGGAGGATCTGCAAATCAGGTTAATAGTTTTGTCAATGTACTACGACCTCGCTTTGAAAAAGTGAATTTTATCGTTCTAAATATGGCGATGAGTGCAGGTACAATCTTTATTATGTCGGGAGATGAAATTATTATGTCAGCTCAATCAAAATTTGGTCCGATAGATCCTCAAATTCCGAATAAGGAAGGTCGATTTATTCCTGCACAATCAATATTAGTAGCGTTAGAAGGAATTCGTATTAGAGGAGAAGAAAAACTCAAACAAAATCAGCAACCGGATTGGACAGATATTCAGTTACTGAGAAATATGGATGCGCGAGATATTGGATTAGCACAAAGTGCAAGTAAGTATTCAATCGATATGGTTAAAGACTTTCTTGTTAAATTCAAGTTCAAAGCATGGAATACTCATTCTTCAACAAATATACCTGTTACAAACGATGAAAAAATAAAAAGAGCTAATGAAATAGCCAATCTTTTGTGTAGTCATAGCAACTGGAAAAGCCACGGCCATGCTATTAATAGGGATGTTGCATGGAATGTCTGCAAACTTAAAATTACTCATTCAGAGTCAATTGAAGGGCTGGATAAAGCTATGCGACGAATGTGGGCAATGTTTTATTGGATATTTGAAAATACAGGAATAGTTAAAGTATTTGTTTCCAATAACTATTGTGTCATAAGAAATGCAGCCCCCATTAATATTCCATTAACTCCTCAAAGAAGATGAAATCGTTAGATAGTACATTAAGAGAGGCAGGGTTCTCCGAGAAGTTTATAGATGCAATTAATAATGCTGACTTCCCGACAAACCAATATAAAGAAATTGAAAGCACAAGCTTTCAATCACATGAAAATATAATCCAAAGTTCAACGACATTAGAAATTAAAAAATCAAATAATATGTCTGCTAACTATTTCGCCATAGACATAGCCCCAGAATAAGCATATCATTTTTACTTTAATGATTAATGCTCATTATAAGATTTCTGCATACAAAGAAGGTCAGTCCTACAATATGTTGTTTAGAAATAACATATTGTGGGACTGATTTTGTTTTGCCACAATATAAAACTCCATGAGCTTATCCGTGTGCCACGAAATATGTTTCGGGGGAGCCTAATACCCCGACCAACATTCGTCGTCGGAAGAGTTGCCACACAAACTGCAAGCATAGGCGGCAAGATTGTCCAATATTATTCAAAAATGAGTTATGAATTACGGCAAAACCATTACTGTCAATCTGTCAAAATGTCATTGATATGTCATAAATTTGAACTGTTTTACGCCAAATAACGCTTGGCATCTTTATTGTCCTTTTACTTGAAACTTAAATAAATAAAAATATGGGAATTAAGCCAGGACCAAAAAGGATTGCAAAATCCACGGGGAAACCAGACAGACGTCAAAGAGACAACAAACAGACACCAGGTAATACGTCGTCTCTGAAACCCCACATCCATAAAAAAGGGGATTGAAAAAGAACACCGCTGTACATTCATTGTGCTTCAGCGGTGTTTTTTACAAATAATAAAGAGTCTATTGGGATAGAAGTACCGTGAATATGGAAAAGCACTATGTACGGTTTGACCAAACATAGTGCTTTCCATTTTGCGGGAGATTATCGCTTTATAATTCCAATTCCTTGATGGCCCTTTTTATTCCGCAGATGACCGATGTCTTGTTGTTTCTGACAGCGGAAAGTGCCGATGAAAGACTGGAAGCGGTAATAAACCGTGCGCCATCCTTGGATTGCAGGAACCGCCCTTTAGCCAAAACGGACTGCCAGCGGGATTGGATGAATGAGTTTTCGAGCAGCGCATCGAACAAGATAACCACATGACGGAGATTATTCACCCTAATATGAAAGCCCTCTTTGCAGGAAAAGAGAGCTTCCATATCCTCGATGCAAACCTCTGAAACGCAAAACAGATGATAAGTATTGGCACAAGACACAATACCTGTCATCTGTTCCTGAGTGAAGTTGCAGCCGAAAGAAAGCGGCGGAGCTTTTATATCCCTACCTACATGATGTTCGTTTGGTGGCGGTAACGGTTCCGACCGGTCATACATCCTTTGTAACTCCATACACTTCTCAAAGGAGAAGTCGGATGCGGCAAAAAGAGACTGGACAAGATGGGCGCACTCGGCCATCAGCCCCTTGATGATGTGGATGTTCATCTCGTGGCAGTTCCGGCAAACTGCGTTATTGCAGTTTATATACCGGTGACTGTTGATGAAGTCATCCACATAACGGTTATACCGCTTACCATCCGCAATCACATCCTGAAGATAGAGTTCTCTCGCTTCGGAGAGTAATTCATACAGTTCTTCCGCTACATCCTGTTCAGTAGCGAAGTGGGTTAGGTGCTGTTTCTCTTCAAAAAAAGAGAAGATTTTTTGATTTGTTTCATGTCAGTTTACTTGTTATGAATTTATATTTTAGGTGTATTTTGCCATATTATTAAGGGCTGTGTCAGAACCCATCAATTTCTCATTATTCAGGCTTCCGTCTCCGGCTTATACTCCTTTATATATCCCAAAACACTTAATATAAATCCGTTGATTAGTTATAATAAAAATTGCCCAATCGGAAGTCCAAATTGGGCAATTTTGCCATTCAAAGTTTGTTACAACTTTGACGGTATGTACTCGTTACATCAGAGAGTTTCAAGAAGTGCTTTATACGCCTTGCTTCCCTCTGCAATACGTTCTTCTGCATCCGGCATCATTGTCCCATAAATGGCAAATGGACGAAGATAAGTCATGCCGGAATACATGGCAGTTACTTGGTAAGGACGCAAAATTTCGTCAATGGTAAACCCTTCCGCACCACCTGCATGATATTCTTCTGCTGCGACTCCGGTTGTTGTAGCAACAAGGAGTTTCTTGCCTTTCATACCGGGATTCTCCATAAATCCGAGCATGAATGTGTCAAGCCAGTCTTTGAGACGACCGGGAGCACTTCCCCACCAAAATGGAAATTGGAACACGAGCACATCGGCATTTTTTACATCGTCGATGTAATTTTCCACCTCAAGGGGAGTATTATAGATATCTACCACCTTGACATTTTTCAACTCTTTGACCGCTTCAAGCATGGCTGCGCATGCTTTCGACCCTCCAATATTGGGATGAGCCGATAAAAGTAAAATGTTGCTACTCATAACGCTGTATATTATATGTCTTAGACTTTATTTTATCAAATGCAAAATTAATACACGTAGATGAGATAGCAGGAAAACAAAAAGTGACTAAGATGTCACTTTTCGGGACTATTTTCTTTTAGACAGCTCACAACTCAAATATTTTCCAGTAACACTTTCAGGGTTTGCCATTATTTGTTGAGGTGTTCCTGCTGCTACTATGCGACCACCATATTCTCCGCCTCCGGGTCCCATGTCGATTACGTAATCAGCATTGGCTATAATATCAAGGTCATGTTCGATAACCATCACTGTCGCTCCGTTTCTCACCAATCTGTCAAATACCATCAAAAGAACACGAATGTCGGATGGATGTAAACCGATGGACGGCTCATCAAATACAAAAAGAGCGTCATTTTGCGGCTTATCCATTTCAGACGCCAATTTCAATCGTTGGGCTTCTCCACCGGACAGAGCCGGAGTCGATTCACCAAGCGTCAGATAGCCCAATCCCAAATTATTAAGCAGATTCAGTTTTTCATATATTTTTTTATTGCCTGCAAACAGTCTTAATGCTTGTTCAACAGTAAGTCCCATAATTTCGGAAAGAGATACACCTTCTTCATTTGTCTTCTTATCAGGACAGAATTTTAAGGTTTCAACCGATTTGTCGTACCTTGAACCCTTACATTCAGGACAGACCATATCAACATCAGGCAGGAATTGCATATCCATTGAAATCTGCCCTGTGCCATCACAGGTTTTACATCTTAATATTCCAGTGTTGTATGAGAAATCCGCAGCTTTGTATCCCTTTTCCTTTGATTGGGGGAGAGATGCAAAAATCTTACGTAAATCGTCAAGAATGTTTGAATATGTTGCAACCGTGGATCTGACATTTATCCCGATAGGCGAAGCATCAATCAAATGGATTTTCTTGATTGTCTTGTTTGTTATTGTTTTGATACAGGCAGGCAACGGTCTTTCCGATATTTGCGCTTCTAAAGCTGGTATCAGTTCCTCTAAAACTATGGTTGTCTTGCCGGAACCTGACACTCCCGTAACAGCAATTAAACGACCACAAGGGATATTCACATCAATGGGTTGCACGGTATATAGCCTGTCTGTCTTTATGTTTATATAGCCATTGTCGAAAATATGTTCTTCCGGTATTGAATCTCTGATTATCGTTTGTTCTATTCCGGCAAGGAATCGTCCAATTATTGAAGATTGGTTATTCTTGATTGCGTCCACATTCCCCAAGGCAACTATATTGCCACCATTATAACCAGCTCCGGGTCCCATTTCTATAAGGTAGTCCGCAGCACGAAGCACTTGTAGGTCGTGGTCTACAAATACAACGGAATTTCCATCGCTTATAAGGTCTTGCATCACTCCGAGCAAGCCTTCCACATTTGACGGGTGAAGTCCGATTGATGGCTCATCAAGAACATATAGCATTCCGGTTGTCCGATTGCGAACCGCCCTTGCCAATTGCATACGTTGCCGTTCACCAGTAGATAAAGTTGTTGCACTGCGGTCAAGACTAAGATAACCTATTCCAAGTTCTATGAGGCGTTGTGCAGAATTGGTAAGTTCTTTTACAAGGCTATCTGCCATAACTCTCATACTTTCCGGAATTTTATTCGGAATTTGCGTTATCCATGCCAATAGTGCATCCAATGTCATTGATGAAACTTCCGCAATATTCTTATCGTCAAGCAAAGATGACAAGGACTTGGCGTTATAACGAGAACCTTGGCATTCGGGACAACAGCACAAATGCAGGTATTTGTTTATTCGTTCAAGACCTTTTTCCGTTTCGGCTTTCTTTAACGCCTCTTCGACTGCGCGGCGCGCATTGCGGTATGTAGCATTAAGTTCAAACAACTTACCGTTTTTTGATGGAATAAGTATCAGTTTCTGAATTTCAGCACCATTATATACTATATCTTTTTCCGTATCACTTAAATCCTTGAACGGAATATCAGCCCGTACTCCAAATTCTTCGGCGACTTTTGACATCCATGAAATACCGAACATCTTCCACGGCTCGACTGCTCCTTGATTGATTGTCAGAGAAGTGTCCGGTACAAGTGCATCGTTATCGATTTCCCGGACTATTCCGGTCCCATTGCATTTCTCACACGCGCCTTCACCGTTAAATGAAAATGATTCTGCACTGGGGGCGTCAAAATCACAACCGCATACGGGACAATGCAATTTGTTCCCAATCGCTACATCTATGGTAGGATCAAGCAAATGCCCGTTTGGGCAACAATGGCGTCCCAAACGGGAAAACATAAGTCGTAGATGATTAAGTAACTCTGTCGCTGTACCGAATGTACTTCTTATGCTTGGGATGCCGGGGCGTTGTTGCAGCGCAACTGCCGCCGGGATATGTTCGATATTGTCAACAACCGCTTTCCCTGCTTGAGCGATTCTTCTCCGGGTAAATGTAGATAGGGATTCAAGATAACGTCTTGAACCCTCGGCATACAGCACACCGAGAGCCAAAGACGATTTTCCTGAACCGGACACCCCCGCAATGCCAACGAGTTGCCCAAGTGGGATGGACGCATCAATATTTTTTAGATTATGCACCCGCGCGCCACGAATTTCTATTTTATCGGGTACATCATTTTTTAGTTTCATAATATCCGCTTATAATAAGTCTGCAAAGTTAGGCATTGATTGCGACTTAGCCTGATATAAAAGCGGATAGATATGTCAATTTTCGGGATTTGACACACTCTCACGGAATTTTTGCGGTGTCATTCCTCCATTACGTGTAAAAAAACGATTGAAATAAGTGGCGGTACTGAAATGGAGTATATCGGCAATTTCTGCGGAAGACAGGTTTGTATATGCCAACAACTTTCGCGCTTCTTCCATAATACGTTCCTGTATATACAATTTGGTGGTTGTTCCTAACGCATCTTTTACAATCTTATTCAGATAATTGGTTGTTACACATAATTTCCCTGCATAAAACTCAGTATTATGCTCTGAAATGAAATGTTCATTAACAAGCCTTATAAACTTCTCAACATGACGGCTGACAGGAATATTTACATTCCCACCAAAACCGGATTTCGCATCTGCCCTCCCTATTAAGACAAGTAGCGCATAGAGCATGGCACGCAAAAAATGTGTATCGGCATTTTCCCTCCTATTGATTTCACTTTTCGTGAGCAGAAGTAAATTCAAAACCTGTTCATACAATACTGTATCCATTTGAAGATATGGCGAGGGGCGGTCGGAAGTAAGAAACGACATCTTTTCCAAGAAAAGGCGGTCAGAGAAAAACGACCGAAGAAACGCTTCTTCGAATAGCAAAACATACCCCTCCAATGTTTCATTATCAGACAACCAATGCCATACTTCTCCCGGAACAGAACAAACAATCTGCCCCTTGCTTACTGTTGTAATATGATTGTTTACGGATAACTTGGCTTCCCCCTCGGTTATGAAAATAACCCGATAAAAATTATCTCGGTATATAGGTGTCTTCTTCAACCACGGACGAATAAAGGCAATGTCGACCAAGTCCATCAGCAGTTCTTTGTGGTATTTCTTTCTATAGAATTTATATAATGGGATATTTTTCATGTTTAATCTCTTTGATTATTGCAAAATAAGCACTTTTATAAATAAGTTAGAATATTTCTTTCCTATCTATTGCACAAAGTTCTCCGAAAATTATTGGGTGCATATTCTTAAATAGCCCAAAAGTTTACTTTGGTTTTTCCCTTATAGGCACCCGGATTAAAGTAAACCTAAATCTGGATGTACCCCGACTATATGTAAATATGAGAACAGTCCTACTTTATATCACCAAAAAATGCGACGATTTACATTGGGTCAATCGAACAATCCGTTTACCAAATTGACAGCATCGTCCTTCTTCTGATTGATGATTTTGGCGTACACCTGCGTCATCTTCACATCGGCATGGCCGAGCAGTTTCGAAGTAGTATAGAGGTCTGCTCCAAGGGTCAGCATCATCGTGGCGAATGTGTGCCGGGCTGTGTGAAATGTAAATCGCTTATCAATTCCTGCCGCTTTTGCCCAAGGTTTAATCAGCAGGTTCATCATCGACGGACTGGGTAAATCGAACACATGGTCATCTGCTGTCTTATCTCCACGTTCCGGCATCCACTTCAACGCTTCGGGAGAAAGCGGCAGGTAAATCGGTTCTTTGGTCTTCTGCATGGACACAGCCAAACGGTATTGTCCTCTATCGACGAAGACGTCTTTCCACTTCAATCCGACAATATCGCTCACACGCAATCCGCAGAAGCAGGAAAACAAATAAGCGGACTTTACAGCCTCATTATTCATCGGAGTGGCAATCAATGCCCGCACTTCCTCGATAGTCATATATGACCGTTTGCTCTCCGGCAGGCGAATCTTATCCGAGTTGTTGATCTTCGTAAAAGGATTGACCTTTATAATCTCCGCACGAACGGCTGCATTCAAAGCTCCGTTCAGGATGCGGTAGTAGGTGTGGAGTGTAAAGTTCGATACACGCTTCCCTTTGGGACGATATTCCGTCATCAGATAATCGAGGTAGTCCTGGCAGAATGCTTTGTCGATTCGATCCATCGTCATCCGTTCTCCTGCATAATCTTTCAAGATGCGAATGGTAACTGAGATTTGGTTCCCGTCTTTCTTTCCCCGTTTTGCCTGATTCTCTTTATACGTATTCATCCAATCAAGCAAGAATACCTTTTCCCTATTCTCGATACCCGCTTCCCCATTCGTCAATTCAATGATGCGTTTCGACTTGATGGCATTGGCTGCGTCCATCGTAACCTGATTCCGTTTACGGGCATTATTATCCGTTTCCGGGATGATATACATTTTAAGGTATTCGTATGTCCGCTTTCCGTCGCGGTATATATCCAGATACAGGCTCTTACTTCCGTCACTCAATGGCTTCATCCGAAGACGGATTGGTTCTTTGACTTTCGTCGGCTTCTTTACTCGTGGCATAAGCAATTCCTTTTTTCGTTATTTCTGTTGCAAAGGTAGAAATAATAATCCGAAACAAGGAACAAATAAGAAACAAAAATGTACCGAATAAGAACCAATCAACCGAAAACAATGAACGCAACTGAAAAGAAACAAATACTTATAAATATCTATAAAACAGCGTGTTTATTTTCATTTGTTTGGTTGTTGTTTTCATTTCAGATGTGTATTATATAAATCTGGTAAATTTAATTGCGATGAGAATAAGCAGACCTACTCTCCCGCCATATCCATACGGATACGGGCGTGGGGTTGTTGCTTATTTTATCGCAAGGCTTACCAGAGCCCAACATCGAAATAAGCGTACAACCCTGCGCTTTCTTTTTACTATTAACCGCTGTTTGTGGGGTGGAACGGCTGAAAACTTATCACAATGAAACGGAGTGATGAATACTACAAAAAAGTAATGCACACCTGTTTGTGCCAAACAGTTATGTTCAAAAAAGTGTCGGAGGATGAATTGCTTTCTATTCTGAACGGCGTTATCTCGATATTAGCAGATCGGGATAATTTGACACAAACCGATAAAGAAGCGTGCTTAATGTACTTTTGGCAGGATTACAATAAAGGATTAAGTACTCCTATGTCAAATGATTACATCCGACAAACTCTAATTCCCGCAGCCCTCAATCATCCCAATACGGATATGGCTTGGGCTATGACTATTGTTTTTACAGCAGGAATGTAAATAGGCACAAAGGATTGATTAAACAAACGATTAACCGACATTAAAATAAGAACCCCTAATTATGAAAAAACTATTGATTCTTTGCGGATTTATCCTGTCATGCGGCCACATGAGCGCACAGAACTATGGAGCGACATACACCCCAATTTCACGGCCTACAATATATACCCCTCATAGCAATTATTCTCAATCAACAACAAATTATTACATCGAACATCAAGAATCAGAAACAGAGTGGGAAGAACACGAAATAACAGGCATATACAAAAAAGCTCAATCATTAGAGGATATTAAACGCTCAGACTGCATTAAAATAAATGACGATTATTATATTCCAGCACGCGTTAAAAACGGAACTTATGATATTGAAATCGGAGATAAAGTAGACAGCAAATTTTACGGCATACGAAGCACTCAACTCTATTTCATGTTTCGTTACACTCCTTACCTTTATAAATTTGATGAAGGATATGCCGAAATATACAACAACAAAGGGACATTTTACAAAGAAGAATAAGTCGGTTTGCTAATTATCTAACGATAGAATTGGCTATAAGCTATGACATTAAAAAATACGGTTTGATCCTAACGAAGTAAAAAACAGAATAGCTATGGATGATTTGATTATGGCTTTGTGCATTATCGGCATCCTTATTTTAATTCCGTTGCGGCATAAAGCTAAAAAAGATAGGGATGATATTATTAATGGACGTAAATAACAAATATTATGGGATTATTTTGGACCTCCGAGACAGAGCGTAAAGAGAAGGAAATTCGGGAAGCCGTCAATTCTATAAACATGATTCTCCGCAGAATGGATACGATTGACGACTTCGGTACAGGGAGAAGTAAAGAACAAATTTTTCGGGATTTGCAGCCGTGCATTATGGAAATCAATCCTTATATGCAACGGATAAACGCAATTTGGCAGCAAGATGAATGTCGATTCGGTAACACCAAAGTTCTAACACCCGATGGACGATATATTCCGTTGGGATTATGGATGACGAATTTTACAATGCTAATGGGAAAACTTGAAGCAGAAATGCATAAACATTATGGGACTTTTTGATCGATTCAAGGATTTCGGCGACAGAGAAATGGTAAAAGCTTTCGCCATGAAAATTGACATTGGATTACAGCAATTGGAACAGGCAATAGATATACCTACAATGAAAGGCTTATCCTTTGCTATCGCCCAAGAGGTAAAGAAAATGTTGATTCAAGCAGCAAAATTAACTCCAGAATCAACAAATTCGTTAAAAGTAACTTATCGCGGGAATAAAATTGCTTATACCACATTTTTGGACATGATAAGAAAAGCATCGCTGCTTACCACACAACGAGGGGGATTTCCGTTGATATAAGCAGCATACATCCCTCTATATGAAAAAATACATACTACCTATACTCGCCCTGTTGATTATAAGGTGTGGCATATATCTTTGGGCTAATTCTATATCTGTTTGGGCGCATATAATTTAGATATTTCTCCATCATTGCTTTCTGGCAATCGCTCCGATAATTTAATAGCGTCTTTAATTGAGCAAGAAGAATCTGTTTAAAGTCCTATTGTTGTAGCAGATACGCCCCCTTTACTATGGATAGACAAGTTTCAGTAACAATTATCTCGATGACAAACTTTTTCAAAGTAATTTAGGACCGACTTATTCAAGGGGTCTTTATATAGACCCTTTGAAAAAGTTGGTCCGACTATCCAACCGATTAAATGATGAATGCAAACTACAAGTAACTAAATGAAAAACTACTTACTTATCATTCTGCTGTTGTGTGCAGGAGCATACAACGGCTATGGTCAAAAGAAACAGCCGTCAGATTACCACCTGCAAAAAGCCATCGACCTAATACAGAATAACGGCGACGAAAAGGAAGTGATGGAATGCCTCGACCAACAGCTTCAAGAAACTCCCGACAATGTCGATGCAAGGGTGGTTCGTGCAACTTTATACCTTAAACAAGAGAAATACGGAAATGCACTTTCGGATATGAACCTTGCTATAAAATACTATAAAAAAGGTGGGATATTTCCCAAATACACGATATACTGGGGACGCGCCCGCGCATATTACGATCTGGAAGATTTCGACAAGGCACTTGCCGACTATGATACCGCTTACAAATTAGTGTTGAAAGACAAGAAAGGAACAACGGATATTCACGATATTCTTTATGAACGAGCACAGATTTATTACGATTTAAAGGATTATGCGAATTCAGATGCAGACTATTGGCAGATGTTGAAACATGATGAAGCCGATCAAGTCGCTATGATTGGCCTTATCCGCAATATGATTGCCCGTAAGGAATATGATAAAGCATTGGAATTGGTCAATAAATGCGAAAAATATAATGCTGACTACGAGGAAACCTATCGTTATCGGATGCAGATTTATGATAAAATGGGTGAAACGGACAAGGCGATTGATGACGCTGTCATCTATTTTGAAAAATCGGATGATCCACGACATTCCCTGCTGAAATCAATTATGGGCAAACATTTGAGTTACGCATTAGCCAAAGTACAGTCCCGAATTCAAACAAATAACGATTACTCGTGGAAACAGTTGCGTATCCATATTTACAAATGGGGCTATGATTATGCGAATGCTATTTTATGCTACAATCAACTGCAACAAGAGTTCGGAAGTTCTGCTTCAATCTATTACAATCGCAGCGAATGTTACAATGAAATAGGAGATACAGAACGAGCCATTACGGACATAACCAAGTGCATTGAATTGGGGGATGGTAAAGATTATTATGCAATTATTTCCCGTGCCGACTATTACCGAGAGGGCGGGCAATATAAAGAGGCGATAGCTGATTTTACAAAAGGGATAGAGCTTGATCCGACGAGTGCTTATGCCTACTATAAGCGCGGCTGGTGCTATGAGTTATCGGGCGATGATGATTCAGCCATGAAAGATTACAATACGGGAATAGATGTTGATAAAACATATCCCTATATTTTCTTAATGCGAGGTGAATTGTACCTGAAACGTGGAGAAAAAGAGAAAGCCGATGCCGATTTCAATGAGGTAATAAGACAAGATACGGTTGCCGAAAGTGGCAGTTGTCGCCAATATGCTCTTCACTTTTTAGGACGGGATGCCGAAGCCCTCGAATGGATGGATAAAATCATTGCTGCCGATTCAATAGAAAGCGGTGGCTATTACGATAAATCATGTCTGCTGGCACGCATGGGACGATTGGACCAATCAGTTGCGGCACTTCGCAAAGCCTTTGAAAATGGTTATCGCTCGTTTGCACATATCGAGCATGATGACGATATGGACGCAATTCGAGAACTGCCCGAATTTAAGCATCTAATTGAAGAATATAAGGCAAAACCTATTAGAGTAGAAGCTGATGATGAACAGGCAGAAGATAAGATTGAAACGATTTCCGAGATACAGATGAAAAAAATGCATAGCGGACTTTATGAAATACCTTGTACGATTAATGAATTGCCTTTAAAATTCTTTTTCGATACGGGAGCAAGTACGGTTACAATCTCCTCGGTGGAAGCTAATTTTATGCTGAAAAATGGCTATTTAAAATCGGACGATATTAAGGGCAAAGAATATTACAGCGTAGCAACTGGTGAGATTCACGAGGGCACAACAATCCGTCTGCGTGAAATCAAGATTGGCGATGCCATTCTGCGTAACGTCGATGCCTCGGTCGTACATAATCAGCAGGCTCCGCTATTACTCGGCCAGACTGTTTTGGAACGTTTCGGAACGGTAACTATTGATAATATCAATTCAAAATTGATTATCAAGCAAAAGTAAAATAAGGGACATCAATAGACTTTCTCCAATTGAGCGATTCGTTGGAGAAAGTTTATTGGTTCGTTGGTGACATAATTTTCAAGGGTGTATATAAGAGAATTTTACAAATTGCATCACAGATGATGAAAACCTACTTACTCCCCATATTCGCCCTGCTGATTGTAGGGTGTGGCAATCAACCCAATACAGAAGAATGGCCTATAAAGCCCACGAATGAAATTGCCGCTCGTTTGATTGAGTTGGATAGCATAAGTCGAGCAATCATGGAGAATTCAAAGAGATCCCAGTATGAAGATGCTCAAATTTTACAAGGGAATGAATTTGCTATAAATATGCGCAAGACGCAGCGTATTGCTGATTCATTATGGCATACGTTTATCAGATTATGTAATAATAAAGAATTTGAAGATGCCTTTAACCTTTATCAACACGATAATAATTTCGCTAACATTACGGTAGCTTTACAACATTCCACCGCCCGTTATTTGTTGCATAATGAAATCACTGCAACAATGGCGTTCAAATTTTTGCCAGAAAAAGAGGCTTATCAACTAATCATTCGAGATTTTGAATGTGATATGCTAATGGTAGAAGCAGGTGGACTAATGACGGATGAGAAATACATCCCAACACATTATGCTGATTTAGCGATGAATTTAGCTGATACTTATCTTGCTGCAAAATGTTGGGATAAAGCATTGGATTTAACTGATAAATTACCTGAAATTTTATCGACCGTAACAGCAGATAATATGGCTTATGCTGGCAGCATGATGTATAAGGCAAGAATCTATAAAGCAAAAGGAGATATTTTAGAATCACTCAAAACCTTGCGACAACTGAAAGCATACTTGGTAAAGGAGATAAAAACCAGCGACAATAAAGAGGAATTACAAGACGCATTGCAAGTTGTTGATAATAAAATCGAGGAAATGGATGCTATAAAGTGACATATTTTCACAGGCTATATAAACAAAGAATTTACTATTACGTTACTAACTATGAAGAACTATATACTGATACTTGTCCTGTTGATTGCAGGATGCGGAAATAGACACTCTCAACAAGTAGCAACTACACAATCTATCGAAGCAAGAACAACCGATTCCACAGCAGAGCAAATTGTAGAAGAAACCGATATTGAGACATTACCAGATTCCACGAGCAGTATTTCAAAAGGATTGAATGACATTCGTTTCGGAAACTGGACAGAAAAAGACTGGTTCAACAATGATTATTTCCGTACTTTACGCACATACATTGATGCGTGTTACAAAGGAGAAATTAAAGATGAGGTTTTAGAGCCCTATAAATTTGCGTTAAAAGGGAAATTCGCAATATGTCAAGTAGAACCATTTGTCTATGGTGGCTTGTTTATTTATTTCGTTTTTTTAGATGCTCCGAATAAAATTTTCAATACTTGGATTTATAGTTATGTAGATGAAAATACTGAAACTGTTGTAGATTATCAGGTACGAGGAGTAAAAATAATCGAAGAAAACGCCGAATTTACAAAAGAGGAGATTTTGTCCATAATAGAGGAGCATCCCGAAAATAAATTATGGTAAGTAGATAAGGACCGACTTTGACAAGGGGGCTTATAATAGACCCTTTGAAAAAGTTGGTCCGATTCTATCAAAAGACGAGCGGAATGGGATAGCAATTAGTTTGGAGTTGAATTGCATCGTATCTATAAAGATTAAGGAGAGAAGGCCGAAAAAATGCGGCGTTTTTCCTTTGACTGCAAATATGCAAAAGAAGATAGCTTATCATCAATAGTTCACTAATGTTTAACCTTTGACTGTTAAATCAACCGAGAAGTCAACCGCCACGTTTGATAAAAGGATAATGAGTTGAAAATAAGTGCTGTACTCTGTTTTAGAGTACGCGTCTGGGGGGCGTGTGGTCGCTGGTTCGAATCCAGTCACCCCGACTAACCGAAAATCCTTGATATTCAATCGAATATCAAGGATTTTTCTTTTGCGGCATATAGCCAGAAAAATGACGGTGGTACACAAGTGGAACATAAATAGTCGCCATTCGAAAATTTTAGTCTCTGTTGTTAAGTATTTGGTTGTTGGACGGTTGCTGTATTTGGGCCTATACAGTCGCTCCGAACAGGCGGATAATGAATTTTATCGGGTTCGCGGCTATATTGAGCTGTAATCGCGTCGCAGTATCTTCTGTTCCGACGAAATAAAACGACCTGCCAATATGTTTTGGCAGGCCTTGCAAATTTTACGCTGCCGATGTCCCGATCAGCAACAGAATCGAAAAGTCTGTTTCCGCCAGTTTTGCATCCGTGCCGCAGCCCCAGACGATATTTACCTGCGGGGCAAATCCATGGATGACGGTTAAAAGGCTGCATAGGTCGTCGAAACTAATCTCCGATGCGGGATGATAACTTACTTTTACAATCACGTCGAGGTCGGCTTCGATATGTAGGACTTCCAATTCGGTGCGGAGCTGCTCCGCCAAAATGGGCATTGCTCCCTCGACCGTAATTAGGGCACAAGATGCCGCGCTATTCAAAATGCGGTCGAAGTCGTTCCGGACGATTTGCACCATGTCGTCTTCCGATGCGCTAAATTGGGTGTTGAGATAGTGTCTGATTTCTTCTTTGTTTTTCATGTGATTTTGTTTTTGGGTAATACATTCCGGCTGTGAATACGCAGGTCGTTTCTGCCGATATGTACTGGAGACCATTACTGCTGCTTGCTTATTTAAGCTCTATACATTGGCTCAAAATAGGCGGTTAATGAATTTTATCGAGTTTCCGACTACATGGGCCGTAATCGCATCGCAGTATCTTCTGTCTGGATTTAACAAAGCGACCTGCCGGGTTGCGGCAGGTCGGGACAACTAAGAACGGTCGGGATAAAAATTCGGAAAGGATTTGGATAACAACTTACAACTATGTGCTTTATCCTCGACCGGGATTATATACGAGCCAATATCATATTTTTCTCCATTGACTTGTGCGACTTGTTTTGCCGTTTGAATTTCGAGTCGGTTCTCCGCGAGACATTATCTGTTCGATTCTTAATTCATCGGCATACTTGGATAAGTATTTGCCTATTTGTTTCGTAACCTCATGGGTTATCGTCTCGGGGTCTTGTTTATAGACATATAACATCCGTAGTCTGTCGTACTGGTCATTGAAATGTGTTTCGATAATTTCGTCGATAACGTGCGAATCGAATTCCGTACCATCGACGGCTTGTATCAAAGCCGCCAAATCCCGCATGTCGATTTCCTCCAAAATCGCTCGTGCGCTTGGGCGTTTATATAAGGTTGTCATTAAATTTGAATGATCCAATGCTTATTCTTCATAAGAAAGTTTTGGGAAAACAGAGTTAATGCCATTTGGCACTCCTCCTCCAACCCAATATCCCATTGTTTTCCAAACACCTATTGGCCAGTCAGGCCACAATCCTCGTTCGAACCAATTAAATTGAGTATATCTATTATTGCCTATTGCAGGATCCGTCGAATTATAGCCGAGCCGACGATATTCGAGAATTTGAGTATCTGAATTTGTTGCCCCGCATATGTCGCCCCTATAAGAAGATGAATTATTTGTAACTTTTCCTATGTTGTAAACTTCATTAATCACACATTCTTTGGCCTCTCCGACAATTCCGCCGATATAACCATCGTTTCCGACTGAACCTGCAGAATCCTTGTTTCCGATTATTGTTCCCGAATTATGACAACGCTCAATATAATGTCCGTCAGAACAGAGACCTGTAATACCTCCAACACGATAAATGCCTTCTATTTTACCTGTATTATAACACTGTGAAATTCCTACGGAGGAAGTGGGGTGTTCTATGTCTATGCCCCAAGTTGCTCCAGCAATACCTCCCACTTCAGAGTATCCTGATACATTACCAGTATTCCAACAGCAGCGTATCAAGCCTCCATTATATCCCACTAACCCTCCGAATCCCACGCTCGCCGGCCCTGTGGCTTGTATTGTCGCATTATTGGAACTGCTGAAAATTTGGCCGAAATTAGCTTGTGCTATGCCTCCGCCTCCCCATGTAGCTTTTACTGTTCCTGAGGCAATATGGATATTTGAGACTTTTCCGGATTTGCCTATTGTGTCGAAAAGCCCACCACGCGGGTTGTTAATATATAAGTTGAATAATTTGAAGTCATTACCATTATAATCGCCATCGAAATTTTTTATGGGAGTAAAGGGGTAGTTGCACATATCAATATCTTGAGATTGTCGGAATTTGATATCATGAAATCCATCAATGCCACATTGTTCCGATAACCAAATAAGGTGATTGAGATTGGAAATCTCGTAATAATTTAAGTTTTCTCCAGTAAAATAAGGTGGTTCTATACTTTCGAAAGACCTTGCGTTTTGCCGGATAATAACAATCTCATCAATATTATATTCTTTACTGAAATAGTGAATTTCGGTGGAGCGTTCTTCTCCATATAGATTTTCTGCTACCGTATAATAATGCGTATGCGTTGATATGGCCCGTGTCGGGGATTCCGTAATCCAATCGACCGAAGGCATAGCGACTTTATAATCGACATTGCTGTTCAATTCGACTTTGATTGTCTGTCCGTCACTTGGAATGATATACTCTTTTTGAGTAAGAACAAGTGCCGGAGAAGCACCGAATTGGTAAATTTTTATGGTTTCTTTCCCGATTTCGCTTGTGATCGTAATCGTACCTTCCCTTGTTGCGGTCTCTTCATTGGGAGATATCGAAAACAAAAGGCGCGATGTTGTCATAGCACGAGTTCCGACATAAGATATCCAAGATTTGTCTGCTTGTGCGATTTCATATTCGAACGAGATGTTTGCATTGACCTCGACTGCAATTTGTTCTCCTTGTGCGGAGACTTCAAATTTGGATTTCGTAACGGTTAGTGCATCTTTGCCTTTTTGGGTAAGGACAAACTTGGCGGATTCCGTCGCACAAGTAAACGTGTAGGTCGCATTCCTATCGTCCGGTAAATTGTTTTCGTCGATGTTGAATGTAATGACATCGTTGTTTTTTCCCGATGTTTTGGAGGGGCGACACCATGATACGGTTTCTCCGGATAAGGCCCATGTTCCGTTACAAGTCACGATGACGCTTTGCGTATTCGAATTATTCGAAACGGTTGCCGATTCCGGATTCAATGAGATATTGGAATCTGGCGCGGCTTCTTGTGTAACATGAAGGGTCGCCTTTTCATTGTCAAGCGTGAATGTAAACGACGTATTTCTTGGTTGTAATTCCTTATTTTTCTGAACGGAGAAGGTTATATTGGCTCCATTACCACCTGACGTGATAGAGGGGGTGCACCAACTGTCGCCTCCGGATAGCGACCATTGACCGTTGCTTGCGACAATCACATTTTGAGAATCGCCATTCGCCGGAAATTTTAGATTTTGAGGAGCAATTGATAAAACGTAGTTTCCTCCTCCCTCCTTGTCTGTTTCGCTTTTACTGCAACAAGAGAGAGACAATGCAATGAACAGCAATCCAATGATCCGTTTCATAATTTTAAGATTTTAATTGTTTTTCTGCGCTTTCTCTCTACGCCGGGCTTCTCGTTTGGCCTGACGTTCGGCCTTGCGGCGTTCCTTTTCCGTCAAAGCGGGCGTTTCGGAATCAGTTTCCGTGACGATGCTATTATCTTGCTCGGTCGGGGTAGTAGAGACAAGCGGCTCTTCCGTCTCAATATCATCATTGAATGATGTCTCCGTTATGGGTTCAACCGAGGCTTCTTTCTGCGGCTTGGATGCGGTGGTTGAAGTCGGTGCGGAGACACTCGGATGCGAGCTTTTGGGAACATAGGACGGTGATTGGATTTTTACTTTCTCCGAGCGTTGCGGTTGTTCCGTCCGGCTCTCGACGGCTTTCGGTTTTTTGTCTTCCTTACATGATTTGAATCCACCGCACAGGCCGATGACAAGAGCAATAATTATCATCGCTACGATACTGCCGCAGCCGAACTTATTGTCGCTCGGATCGGGAACTTCTTGAACAAGCCATGCCATAATTCTTTGGTATTAAAGTTTTATCCACACTTGATTATAAGTCATATTGCCTTTGATATTCAGACTCCTGACTCTTTTCTTTTTCCCGTCAACCATAACTTTGGCAATTAAACCTCTTTTTTCAAGACTATTCATATAGCGGGCAATAGTGCCGTGAAAGGATTTGAAAGCTCCTTTGGCGTCTTTATGCCGAACGAAAAGATTAGCATAAATGCGTTCATTGAGGTTCTGAAACACGGTGATGAAATCGTGCGTGTCGAATTCAACTTTTCCAGCGAGGGGAAGTTTGGCAAGAATCGCATCGACACTTGCGTCTAAAGCAGATTTTAGGTTATTCATAGCAACAAGTTTTTATGTTGCCATTCGGCTCCCGTATGGCTGTGTTAGTAGCAAAAAGAAAGTGTGGAGTCGATTTCGTTTATCTCAAAGAAGGTTGTGGAATGACCCAAGCGGAAATAAACGATGCAATACCCCACACTTGATGGATATGGGATATTCGGACGCAGAGAGTGCGCCCACCATGATCCAAACAAGAATGAGTGTTGTCCGTTTACCTTTCCGCTTTGAAAACTTCCACATTTTCTTTGAAAGGCGTGCGAAAACACTTTCAATATGTCCGCCGCAGTCCTTGCGGACGTCGGCAATGACAAAGTTAGGAATTATTTTCGCTCGAACAACACTCGATGGGGTATTGCCGTATAAATTTCGGTGGAATCGTCCCCGGAATTCTCTACGTTCCGAGGCCATCATAAAAAAAAGCCGGAACCCCTCGATAAGGTTCCGGCTCCGCATGCGGGGCGACGGGCTACTTGAATGTCACCCCGTGTTTCTTGCAAATCCATAGGAAGGTCTCGATCCCGATTTTGCGGCTCCGCAGACATTTGGCGAACTGCTCGTCGCATTCGGTCGGGTAATACTTCTTGGAGTGCATACTGACCAGATGGAATAACCGCAGTCCCTCCTCCTTGCCGTATTCGTGCGCCAAGGCGCATCCGATGCTGTACCAATCGTGGTAGGCGTCTGTGATATCCTTCTTCTCTTTGCGGATTTTGCCGATTAATTTATAGACCTTTTTATCGAGCAGCTCCTTTTCCCGGGCTGTCCGGACTTTGGTTCTGGCCGTTCTTTCCATGAGCACGCCCCGATAAGGCTTGGCGTGCGGATTGATGTATGGGTAGGCATCGTAACTGGCTCCCCGCAAGCGGCAGATGTCGCAACAACCTTGGTCGGCTACGAGCCCTGTTTTCTCGTAGACCTCCCGAACCAGCGCGTCGAACTGCGCCAAGTGCTTGTTCGGGTAAGCGATGCGGAAAATCAGGCACAGACCATTCCCGCTGATCGACATGCCTGCATAGAACAGGCAGTCGAAGGTCTTGGCGAGGAGCTTCTTCTTCTCGAACCACTCCGGCCCGAATACGCCGTTGTCCTTGTGGTCTATATCGATGCATAGGTAGCCGCTGTGCTGAACCAGTCCGTCACGGCTCCGGGTTTTGAATATCCCGCTCGGGGTAATGCACGGCAGGTTGCGTTTAATCCGTTGGCGAACCTTCTCGTTGGAGGTCGTGCGGAACGCGATAACCTGCTCCTTGAATTTGGCAGTCTTACACCACTTCATCAGGTTGACACAGCCGAGTGGTTCTGTCGCGTAATAGTTCTCGAATGCGGAGACCCTGATCGGAGGGAGTTCCGAGGGATTCGAACCGACTGTTTGTCTTTCTGTGTATCCATTGTTATATTCGTTTTCTTTCATGTTAGAATTATCTTTTAGGGGCGACCTATTCGTATTGTATATCGCTGAATATTTGTAAATTGCCATTTTCTTCGTCTTCAGTTTTTGTAAAAAATTCGTTGAGTTCTTCGTCGTTATTCTTTTTGGTTGCCTTCTTCTTGTACTTTTTTTGCCGTTTTCGTTCGTTGGCGTTCAGCTGGGGGCGGATTATTATGAAAATTCGCTCCTGCTCCCCTTTGAGATCCGTCGGTTCCTCGCCGTAAAAGGCATATCTCATAATCACATCATAGAGGTGTAATCTTGCCATGGGCTTCATCGAGGCCAGTGCTTCATAAAAGCTACGGTAGAAGATGAGCCCTTCACGGGGCGGAACCTCCGGGTCGAATACTGACTTGTTTATTATTTTTTCGTTTTTCATAATGAATACTTTTTTAATTGTTTTATTT
>ENA-UAOT01000384-UAOT01000384.1-human-gut-metagenome-genome-assembly--contig:-NODE-384-length-22496-cov-8.069471_pt1 | contig 22496 bp, 15 predicted proteins | sample MGYA00243475_ERZ654567 | MGnify/ENA primary metagenome ERZ654567 (study PRJEB26926, sample SAMN06164482) | human gut metagenome | biome: ENVO:00009003; feature: ENVO:2100002; material: ENVO:00002003... | reverse complement strand
CAGCGTCAGATGTGTATAAGAGACAGATTGAATCCCGTACCCACATAGCCGTATCCTCCGATTGAGAAAGCCAATGCCCCGAGGCGTACACCACCGCCAAAGTCATCCATCTGAGTCCAGGTATCCGTAGCGGGATCATACTCCCAGGTATCTGCCAGATACGTGGGTTCGGTCTTCTGAATGCCGGTAGTAATGTAACCTTTGTCATTCAGGGCAAACGAAGCCGCACTATGGCGTCCCGGTGCCGCATCGGGCATATCGGCACATTGTGTCCAATAGTCACCATCCATATTGTATTCCCAAAGGTCTTTCAGATATGTCTTATTCGACCCACGATAGCCACAACACAGATAACCCTTATTTCCAATGGTGAAACTGCTGGCCTGTCCCCGCGCTACACCGTCCAAGTCCGATCTTCTCATCCATACACCCTGTGTGTATTCATCGTCGTCCGTACAACTGCCAGCCAGGCATCCAACCGCCAGCAGTATCATTCCCAATAATAGTCGATTCATTTTTCTCAGAACTTATTTTGATTTACTATATTTTTGGTAGCAAAAGTAGGCTACAGGTACTTCATCAACAAATATAACCGACAAACGGCACTAAATTTCCGGTAAATACCTTTACCGATAAAACCTGCCCGATAGCCGATTTTAATAGGAAGATATAGAAGTTTCATTTTCCTTTGCGACGAAATATTATGAGTTACAATGAAAAAGTTATTGTATAGTCTGATTATAATGATCGCCGCCATCTGTGCTTGCCAGGATGAAAATTCAGAATTAGGACAAAGTCTGGTGAGTAGTTCTTTCTATAATGTATATGTAGATACTTGTACGGTGGACATCAGTACCATTCTTATGGACTCCATAGAGACCAGGGGGGACAGTATTTGTCAGTTAGGGCACTATAAGGATGCCTCATGGGGTAAAGTCTCCGCTGCTTACTATGCCGAATACTCTAAAAACAGCTTTACTCCCAACGAGGATTATAGTTACAGCTTCGACTCGTTAGTACTGAGGATGACGCCTTCCGGTAACTTCTGGGGCGATACCTTAACACAGCAACGAATATCTGTTTACCGGCTAAAACAAGCCATCTATCTGGACGATGATGAAGATTTATACAACAGTACTATCCTGCCTACCGAAAGTATGCCTCTATTCAGTTTCACTTTCACGCCAAGCCCCGGACGAAAGAAGGAGTTAGAAATACGTCTGCCCGATGAACTGGGAAAAGAGTTACTGGATGATCTCGTAACAGAAGAAGACTATTTCGACAGTCAGGATAAGTTCAAAGAAAAGTTCCCCGGACTGGCACTCATAGCCGAAAACAGCGGAGAATGCATCACCGGATTCATGGTAAATGATTCATCCATGGCCATCACTCTGCACTATAAGGAAATAGCCAGTCAACGCACAGAAAAAGAACTGACCTTCAGCGTGAACACTGATTATGCCTATACCAGTATCCGTCACGATCGCACCAGTACCCCTCTCGCTACCTTGGAAAGCGGAATAGAGAACCTTATCCACTCCGGCAGTCTGGGCAGGCGTGCATATATGCAAGGATTGACAGGATTCTATAATCAGATAGAATTTCCCCATCTGAATAATTTGCAGGATGCAGGAGAAATCGTTTCCATAGAAAGCGCCACACTCTACCTCTATCCGCTGGCCGGAAGTTATAACAAGCTAAACCAACTACCGGAAGATATACGCCTTTACATCACAGATGAAAACAATGTATTGGAAGATTATGTGTACGGCAGTGATGGTGTTACGGTACAGACCGGAAACCTGACAGTGGACGATATGCTCGGACGGGATACGTATTATTCCTTTGACGTAACCGAATTCATCCGCAATAACTTCGGTACGTGGGGCATAAAACGGCAGAAACTATTGCTGAGCCTCCCAGAGAATGAAATGACAATGACTTTCAATCAAATAATCTTCACCAACGACCCCGATCAGGAGAGACAATGCAGATTAGATATCAGATTTAAAATATACAACGAGAAATGAAACATTACCACCGGATTCCCCTTATGCTGTGCAGCTTCTGTGCAGCAAGCCTCTCTGTCGTAGCCCAAAACAACACTAACCTGCCCACCTCCATGTATGGAGTGGGTGAACTAAGTACCAGTGACGGCGGACGTTATGCCGGAATGGGCAACATAGGTATTGCTCTGAACAGAACCGGATTCCAAAATACCCTGAACCCGGCAGCCATCACCCGAATGGACAGCACCTGCTTCATATTCGATGTCGGTGCATCGGCTTCATACGCCCGTTATTCCTTTCAGAACGATCACAGCTCCAACTTTATGGGCAATCCCAACCGCTTCAGTATAGGATGCCGAATCTTGCCACGCTGGTATGCCATGATAGGTGCTGCGCCCTATAGCAGCGTAGGCTACATTATCCAGACCGAAGAAGAAGTGGAAGGCATGCCCGGAAGTTATGCCTATTCTTTATTTGAAGGATCGGGAGGATTATACCGTTGTTATCTTACGAATGCTTTTGCATTGACCAAACGTCTGTCCATTGGCGTAAATCTGGGTATCATACTGGGAACGGTAACCCAAAGCGAAACGCAAGAAAGTGCCATTGTGGAGTACGAATCTTCTAAGCGTGCCTTTTATGCAGACTTCGGAATACATTATGAATTCAATACCACCGGCAGTCAAAAGTGGGCAGCGGGACTTGTGTTTGCCCCCTCCCTTCAGGTCAACCACGAAAACAATCTGACCTATAGCAACTCTTCCACCAGTGAAGGCGTCGATAAGAGTTATCATAGCCGGACGCAATATTTACCGATGCACATCGGCACCGGAATATCAATGACTACCGAACGTTGGGTGGCTACCGCCGATTATAATTATCTGGATTGGAGTCGCAATACTTCATCTTACACTTCCATGAAATACGAAAACCAGCACAAGCTGAACATCGGGGGAACCTATATCACCAATCCACGTCTTCCCCGCTCCACTGAATTAATGGGCGGAATAGGTTTAAGCAATTCTTATATAAATCTGCGAGGTGGAAAAATGCAATATCTGGAAGTGAGTGCAGGGGCAAGTTTTCCTATCCGGTACTCCTATCTTTCATTAGGCGCCACTTGGCGGAAACAGATCAATTCACGTAGTAGCCTAATGCAGGAAAGCCGCTTTAGCGTGAATCTGAATATTACGTTTGGAGAAAGAATATCAAGGTCAAAATTGAAGTAAGGGGAATATATGGTAAACGCCTCTAACACAAATAGTAAATATTTACAAAACAAAACATTTGCAAGATCAGTCGTATATTTAGGGGGTCTCAGTATGATACTTAGGGTATCTCAGTATCATATTGAGTTACCCTAAGTATCATACTGAGATACCCCGATTACAACACAACTGATAATCAAGCATTTACAAACCGCGCTTTCAATATTCATAAATTAAGACAAATGAGCTGTTACTTCCTTTTTTCTCAATATGAGTCAATTCCGGCAACGAGCATTGAAACAGGCTAAAGGACAGAATAATCAGAAATATAATTCTTCAACTTCTTCCGGTACACCTCTCCGATAGGGATACTTCTTTTATCCAGAGCAATTTTACTGCTCTCTATGATACGTATGCAATCTTTACGAATAATAAACGAGCGGTGCACACGTATAAATTCATCAGAAGGTAATCTCTCCTCCATATATTTCATTGTACACAGGCTCAGTACAGGCTTTGGTTCATCTTTACTATAAATCTTCACGTAATCGCCCAACCCTTCGATATAAGATATTCTGGATATATCCAGACGGAAAATGCGATTGTCGGACTTCACATAAATCACTTTAGGCATTTCGGACTGTGATGTATCGGCCTGAGACTTTTCGGGAACGACAGTAAACGACATCCCTGTTTCACCTTTCAGGCTGAACCAGCGCGAAGCCTTATTCACCGCTTCAAAAAAGACAGGAAAATTGATTTCAGATATCAGATAATCCAATGCATCCAAGCGGAAGCACTCGGCGGCATACCGGGGGGTATCTGCAATAAAAATGACACGGGTGGACGGAGAAAGCAGTTTACTGAATTCCATTCCGTTGATTCCCTCCATTTCTTCCTGTCCGATTCCTACAAAGTAAAGGTGTACCTTGTTGTCATAATAACCCTTCAATGCCTCAATAGCATTACTGTACTTTCCACACAGAGAAAGAAAAGGGATTTTGGTAATGAACATTTCCAATTGTCCACTCACCTGTCGGTCGGTATGCAAAATAGCACAAGTCAAATTCATCATCATTTCTCTTATTTTTAGAAATTAGACGGACGACTTTCCGGAAGGCTGCAAAAAGAAAATCGATAATTAATATTTCTTCACTTCACTTAAACGATTAGTAAGAGTTTTTATGAACATATCTTCCTTCACCGGAAGCAACACGGCACATTTTCCCTTCGTTCCGTACTTCACCAATATATAACGCATCACAGCAAAACGCCCTATTTTCATGGACGAAGCTCGCTCCACAGAAACAATGTCCTTCAGGAGTATTTCCTCCGAACGAGAAAAACGACCGTAAAAAAGAAGAAGCCTATCGTCTGTAGTCAGCGTATACGTAGTATGAATAAGGCGCTCGATGGCGATGATGAGCAGGAGCATGAAAAGAATAGCCATGACGGCATGCTGCATCCACATGGCATAAATGACGATGATCGTTGCCAGTACCAAAAACAAATATTGCCCTACAGCAATGCGGGCATGGAAGATACGATTCATTTTATTCTGTTTTTGCCGCTAAGATAGGTATTTTTGCGGAACGGCATAAATTATCCTTCCAATATCTCCCTCATTCTATCACCTAACAACTTTTCTTCCTCCAACCTCATTTTCCAACATACTGATTTACGGAACATATACACCTGTTCGGCAGGCAGGCAAAACAGTTTCTCTATTTCTTCTACAGACTGCCCAAGAGCAACCAGCATACAAAGCAGTTCTTCATCTTTCGTAACACCGGGAACCAGTTTCTGTATTTTCCCTATAAAGTCCGGATAATGGAAAATAAAAATCTCACGGAAAACAGCACCACGCGCTCCGCAAAGCATATCTTGCGAAGCATAAGGCGAGTCTTCGGAAATCATTTCTATCAAAGCCCTGCTGATCTCTTTCATACATAATCGAGATAATTTTTCCACTTTATTCATTGTCAGTCAATTTTCTATTCAACTGCAAATTTGCAGAAACTATAAGATTAAACCATAAATAGCCAATATACAATCCAATATACAAAAATGTATCTTTCTCATTATCAGCTATGGATAAAAGGTATAAAATATAGATTTCATTTCTTTCTTTTCCAAATGGAATTGTATCTTTGCCCAAACAAAGTAAGTTTTTAGAATCATGAATATAAAGAAACCATTACTCTTGCTCTTATTCTTTATAGGAGCTTGCACTACTGATTCACATTCTCCAAATACAGAAGATGTCCAACAGTGGCAACAAACTGCAGAAAAACTCACCACGTTACTAAAAGAGCAAAAGTTCCGGGAAACTGAAAATATGACTAAAATAAAGTTAGCGGAATTACTGGAAAATATAAATAATACAGAAGAGAATGATACACTGATTAAGTATGCCCGGGAAATACTTACCATTTCTTACTACAACTACTTAAAAAGCAAGCAAATTCGTTCCGGCATGGAATATATGGATAGTCTCAGCCAGATTCCATTCATACAAGAGAACTGCAAACATGAACTGTTATCTGCCCGGGCAAGTCTGCACCAGATGCATGGAGACAATGAACAAGCCATCGGGTTGGCCAATGAATACCTGCAACTACCCGACTATGAAGATGCCAACCGTTTTATCCCACAAGCTGAAATGATCAGCGGAGTTTATGTCTATTCCGGAAACGACATACCCCAAGCCATCCGAATACTAGAAAAAGCCATGAAAGCTTACCGGCAGGGAGGAAAATACCGGAATATGCTTCGTATCATGTCCCGCCTCGGCATTTATTATCGCCTCGTCGGAGAATATGAAAAGGCTGTCGCTATCAATCAGGAAGCCATCAGCAGCTATACTGACAGCATAGCTCCCCCTAATATAGTAATAGCCTATGGCGAACAAGCCAACCTTTATGCAGAATTGGGCATGTATGACCGTGCCCTGCAACTGAATAGGGAAGCTCAACATTACTCACTTTTGAAAGACAGCTTCGGACTGGGGGATCTCTATCGTTACCGGGCATCCATATTTAACCAGATGAAGAATAAGGACTCTATATTCTATTATTTAAACCAGGCTGAGAAGATATCAACTCTACAAGGCAGCTTCAAAGGAGTATTTGTGAACAAAGTTACTACAGCAGAAGCTTATCTGGAATATCCCGACTCTGTGCAAAAAGCACTAACGCTTGCATTAAGTATCTGCCCGGACAGTTCCCGCATGCCACAATGGGCCAAGTATGAACTGGAGCTTCACCTGGGACGGGCCTTATTACAAACAGGAAAAGCTACACAAGGAATACCTCTGATAGAGAAAGCCGCACAAGGTTTTATGGGCATGGATATGAAATCCAGAGAACAAAAGGCCAACGACATACTTATGGACTACTATCTGGACATGAATATGAAGGATGCATTCATCCGCTGCTATAAACGTAGCCAGACTTTTACGGATTCGCTGAATTCAGCTGAAAAGATGCGTGCTGTTGCTGCTGCCAATATCCGTTTTGATACTGAACGGAAAGAAAAAGAAAATACTTTGCTCTCGGCACAAGTGAAACTGCAAAAGCAACAGTTATTCTATAATATATGTATTTCCATCGCCCTGCTGTTAATACTTATCATCTCCGTTGCCTACTTCATAAGCAAACGAAAAGCCAATCGCTTACTCTTGGAAAAACATAAACAGGAAATAAAAAAATTAATCACCCGCCAGCAAGAATTGAACCGCCGTAACGAGCAGTTGACCGAACAGATAGAGCAGGCAATGGCTACCAATAACCTGACTTCTATCCGTCAACTGACCGGTCAGAGCCTCCTCAGCAAAGAGGATGAAAATGACTTCAGACAATCGTTTGCAGTAATATACCCGTTCTATTTACCCAAATTACGGGAATATTATCCGCAACTGACCCGCAATGAAGAGTTGCTTGCCATGCTCATCTGCATGAACCAAAGCACGGACGAAATAGCTCTGATTATGGGTATTAACCGAAACAGTGTCAACATGATACGTTCGCGCATGCGAAAGAACATAGGACTTACAAAAGAAGAGTCTCTGGATGAAGTTGTTAAACAGTTCTTATCATAATTTTGTGAATTAATATACGGGAAAAGTACAATGAAACTACTTATTTCGTAGCTTTGCAGTACTTAAACATACAAAATATGATTAGAGAGTTCGACTTTTTAGTAATTGGTTCCGGTATAGCCGGCATGAGTTTCGCTCTGAAAGTAGCTCATAAAGGTAAAGTAGCGCTCATCTGCAAAACGGAATTGGAAGAAGCTAATACATTCTTCGCACAAGGAGGAATCGCCTCAGTAACCAATACACTGGTAGATAATTTCGATAAGCACATTGAGGACACCATGATTGCAGGCGACTGGATCAGTGATCGTGCCGCCGTAGAAAAAGTGGTACGTGAAGCACCCGGACAAATCAAGGAACTGATAGAGTGGGGAGTAGAATTTGACAAGAATGACAAAGGAGACTTCGACTTACATAAAGAAGGCGGACACTCTGAATTCCGTATTCTGCATCATAAAGACAATACAGGCGCCGAAATACAGGAAAGCCTCATCAGAGCTGTAAAGACGCATCCTAACATTGAGATATTCAACCGCCATTTTGCCGTAGAAATCATCACACAGCATCACATGGGGATTATTGTAACCCGCCATACCCCGGGTATCAAGTGCTATGGAGCCTATGTATTGAATGAAGATACAGGCGAAGTAGACACTTTCCTTTCTAAAGTGACACTCATGGCTACGGGTGGCGTAGGTGCCGTTTACCGTAATACTACTAATCCATTGGTTGCTACCGGAGACGGAATTGCTATGGTATACCGCGCCAAGGGTTTCGTACAGGATATGGAATTTATTCAATTCCATCCAACTGCCCTTTATCATCCGGGAGACCGCCCCTGTTTCCTGATAACGGAGGCTATGCGCGGGTACGGTGCCGTGCTGCGTAACATGGGAGGTGAAGAGTTTATGCAGAAATATGACCCACGTCTTTCTCTTGCTCCTCGCGACATTGTGGCACGTGCCATCGACAGTGAAATGAAACAACGTGGTGACGATCATGTTTATCTGGATGTTACCCATAAAGATCCGGAAGAGACCAAGAAGCATTTCCCGAATATTTACGAAAAGTGCCTTAGTTTAGGTATTGACATCACAAAGGACTATATACCTGTGGCTCCTGCCGCACATTATCTGTGTGGTGGTATCAAAGTTAACCTGGACGGAGAGTCTTCTATCAACCGCTTGTACGCTGTAGGAGAATGTTCCTGTACTGGTCTGCATGGAGGCAACCGCTTAGCTTCCAATTCTTTGATTGAAGCTGTTGTCTATGCCGATGCTGCTGCCAAACATGCACTAAGTATGCTCGACCGTTATGAATTCAATCATGAAATACCTGAATGGAATGCAGAAGGGACTGTGACTAACGAAGAAATGGTGCTTATTACTCAAAGCATGAAAGAAGTCAACCAGATTATGGGTGCGTATGTAGGTATTGTACGTAGTGATCTGCGTCTGAAACGTGCTTGGGTACGTTTGGATATGATATATGAAGAGACGGAGGATCTTTTCAAGCGCAGCAAGGCATCCAGAGCTATTTGCGAGCTGCGTAATATGGTTAATGTCGGTTACCTGATTACCCGTCAGGCAATAGAACGCAAGGAAAGTCGGGGATTACACTATACGATTGATTATCCACACGCAAAGAAATAAGAAGTTTATTACCTGTTCTGAAGCAAGCTTATTCAATATAAAACGAGGCTGTCTCAAATAACTTTGAATTCAGCCTCGTTTAAAATGCAAGTAATCCTGAAAATCAATACTATATATTACACTTTATTTTTTCTCTAAGGAAAAAGAATAGGGAACATCTGAGTCTGATGTACCTCTCCTAATATTAGGTTTATCTGACATTCGAAAATCCATCTTAATACCTCGAATCAGATGATCGTGTTCCAGATAATTTTTTTCATATTTCTTTCCATTGACGGCAAGTTCATCAATATAGTAATTCACCGCATTATTCTCTAGTGCGTTGATTACCACATCCGAACCATTTTCCAAATGAATGACTGCCTTGCAGAAAAGAGGAGAGCCTAAGACGTACTGTCCGGAACCAGGACATACAGGATAAAAGCCAAGAGCAGAGAAGACATACCAAGCAGAAGTCTGGCCATTGTCCTCATCGCCGCAGTAACCATCCGGGGTCGGTGCGTAGAACTTATCCATTACCTGGCGAAGCCGCATTTGTGCTTTCCACGGTACGCCGGCATAATTATACAAATAAATCATGTGCTGTACAGGCTGATTGCCATGTGCATAATTACCCACATTCATCACCTGCATTTCACGTATCTCATGAATGACACTTCCATAATAACTCTCATCAAAAACCGGAGGAACTATGAACACAGAGTCCAACATAGATACGAACTGCCGCTTTCCTCCCATCAGATTTATCAGTCCTTGCGGATCATGGAAGACAGACCAAGTATAGTGCCATGCATTTCCTTCAGTAAAGGCATCTCCCCACTTGAAAGGAGAGAAAGGAGTTACAAAACTACCGTCTTCATTGCGTCCCCGCATCAGAGAAGTTTCTTTATCAAACAGGTTCTTATAATTCATTGCCCGCTTGCGATAAAGCTCCGTTTCCGCTTTAGAACGCCCCAAAGCCTTACCCATACGATAGATGCACCAGTCATCATAAGCATACTCAAGTGTGCGGGCAGCATTCTCGCGAATGTCTACATTATAAGGCACATATCCCAATTTGTTGTAATACTCACAGCCCCAACGCCCGGTGGATTTCACTGTAGGATGTTCCTTATTGGCAGTAGCTATCAGCCCCTCATAGAGTGTCTCTGCATCTTCCACTTTCACCCCTTTCAAAAAAGCGTCGACGATGACCGAAGCAGAATTATTACCTACCATACAATCTCTATGACCAGGACTTGCCCACTCTGGATAGAAGCCGCTTTCCTTATAAATATTGAGCAATCCCTCCTGAATTTCCTTATTTACGGAAGGATAAATTAGATTCAAAAGTGGAAATAGACAACGGAAAGTGTCCCAAAAGCCCGTATCCGTATACATATACCCAGGAAGTACCTGCCCGTTGTAGGGACTATAATGATAAACTTCTCCTTTCTCATTCAGTTCATAAAACTTACGGGGAAAAAGAGTAGAACGATAAAGGCATGTATAGAATGTCTTTAACTCGTCATCGGTTCCACCACTTACCTCAACACGTCCCAAGACATCATTCCACCGACTCTTTGCCGACTCACGCACCTGGTCGAAACTTTTACCCTTTACTTCCTGTAAGTTGAGCAATGCTTGTTCCATACTGATGAACGAAGAAGCTACCTTCATCTGTACCTGTTCTCCTTTACGAGTTTTGAAACCGATTATAGCACCCACATGATTGCCTTTCTGTTCCAGAGCATTATAACTCCTGTTCTCAGAAACCGTATTCACAAACTCGAAATCGCGTTCAAACTCTATCACAAACCAATTACGGAAATTATTTGGCACACCGCCACTGTTGCGGGTGGAGTAGCCGACAATTCTCTGCTTCTCTGGTTCCACCTTGATGTACGAGCCTTGGTCGTAAGCGTCGATCACCACATACGAACGATCATTCTCCGGATAAGTGAAACGAAATGCAGCTCCTCTATCTGAAGGAGATATTTCTGTAACAACATCATAATCAGCCAAATAAACACTATAATAGTAAGGTTTGGCAATCTCCGCCTTATGCCCGAACCAACTGGCACGACGCTCTTCGTCAAACTCCGGTTGTCCCACTACCGGCATCACCGAAAACTGTCCGTAGTCGTTTATCCAGGGAGAAGGTTGGTGGGTCTGCTTGAAGCCCCTTATCTTGGTATCGGTATAGGTATACGCCCATCCATTACCCATCTTTCCGGTTTGGGGCGTCCAGAAATTCATTCCCCATGGAGTAGCTATGGCTGGATAGGTATTGCCGGTAGAAAAAGAATGCACCGACTCTGACCCCATCAATGGATTCACATAGTCTGCATAGTCGCGACTCTCGCCCGCCGCACACAGACGACAGGCAGAAAGCATCATCAAGACCATCAGTAACGTTATCTTCTTTATTTCCATGCCGATACTAATTCTGCGGTATGAGTCAAGTAATAGTCCGGTGTCAGCGGAGAATAATCAAGATACTGAAATGCATCGCTCTTAAAAGGTACGGCAGGCTCAATCTGTGTACCTTCATGCCATTCATTGAACGAAGTGATGCCAATATAAGAAGTACCGGACTCTACTGCTGCTTGGAACATATCGGTATAATATTTCCCATTCTCACGATCACGCGTAGTTGCCGTATTCCAAGGACGCACTCTAGTATCAATATATCCGGGACCCACACAAGGAATGAACACTTTCCCATTCTGTGATGCCCATTCCTGTAAACCTTTCCAATTGGCAGGAGTAGATCCGTAGGTAAATCTGGTAGCGGCAAAGTAAGTATAGAATCCATCGAGACCGGATTCCAAGAAGTAATCCTGCTCTTTATCTTTTACCCAAAGGCCTATGATTTTAGAATCCAGTTCAGTTCCGCGAATGGTAAGATCTCCTTCAGGAAGGCATACACGTGCCCATTCGGAGGCAGGTGTCAGGTAGGAATCATAGATGAAGAAACAAGGTTTACCTTCCATACGGTAGAAAGCGGGATGGGAGCCGAACTGCTTCGTCAAGTCAGCAATATTTGCGCGAAGGCTTTCAGCACCACGACCTCCATAAGGCTCTATATGGAAACAGACTTTCATGTTATGTTTTGCAGCCTCATCAAACAGAGTAGGCAGTGCAGGAGAACCGAAGTCGTTCACTCCCCACCAAGTTACTACTACAACGTCTATCTTGGCCTGCGCCATCATCTTCATATGGCGTGCTATCGTCACAGGGTCCGTACTACTATAATTCTTCAACTCAGGGTAGAAGTTGGTGGCAAGATTATCCTGACCTTTAATATCATCAGTATTGCCTTTATAATCGGAATTCTTTATCACGCCATGTTCCCAGTGTACTTCTTTACCATTGTGTTCGGTATTACCGTACCAGTTATAATAGAAAGCAAAAACGCACTTTTTCGGAGTTAGATTATTGGTTTCCGAACAACTTATGAAACATGCCATTGTCAATATGCTTACAGCAAGTAACAGGGCTTTAGAAAGGAGTTTATTCATGATTTCTTAAAACTAAATTAAATTATAATACCTCAATTCTCCATGATTACCACCATAGACTGTGGTCCTATCTCTACTTGTCCCTTGAATTTGGACGGCGACTGTTTCTCAGGAGAAACAATAACTAAAGGAGCATTGGAACCTTCGATGGAAATTGTAGCTATGTTTGCGTTCCGGGTATCTACATTGTAGGCTACTACAGCTTTCTTTCCAGTCTTTTTATTGCGGAATACTCCATATCTGATATGGTTACCGGTCACCTTGGCGCCTAATACATCAAAAAAATCCGCATTCCACAAGAAGTCAGAATAACGTTTTCTCAACTTATCCACCTTACGACCGTACTCCATGACACGGGGAAATTCACTCAAACTTCCCTTAAAATTACGAACTTCGTAACTCATGGAGTACTTCAGTGCGGCACACATATTTACATGATTCTTGTCATTGTGGTCTATCACCGCACAAGCTATCGGAACTTCCGAATCTATATAACGCAGCACGGGTTCATGGTTATAATCGGCACGGGTGTATGTAGCGTAGTACTGTGCCTGAAGGTCATACGGCCCCTCACCTGTCATCAAGAAGTCCGGATTAGATTTCTGGCACATCTCATAGAACTCGCGTCCCAGAAGATCGGCCCCTTTATAATTGAAGCCCGGCACTTTATGCCCATGATTCGGATTGAAACAAAGCATGGTACCCGCATGGTGCTGGTTCTCATCATACACCATACCAGGAGCACCCAGATCGAGGCATTTCTGAAACTCCGTATGTAACTTCTTACGAAGAGATTCATCCATCATACAAAAGATGCCAAAGCGACGAGTATTGACACCTTCCAACTGAGTGTAAGTATTGTAGTTATATCCCGGATGAATACAGGTATCTCCTTGAATATTCCATGCAAGATTAGGCAAATATTGTTCATGATAATCTGTCGTAAGATCCGCCCACGTCAACTTCGTGAAAAGTAGAATCTTCACGCCTTTCTTATTGGCATCGGCAATCACCTTTTTGAATTCATCCACCGTACCCAATCGAGGGTCGAGGTCATGGGATGGCAATCCCCTGTCTTGACCGCCTTTGGTCCATCCAGTCAACTGAATGGCATCTACTCCATATCGCTTGCATTCATCTATATACTTGGGCAAATCCTTTATCATGAAGTTGACATGTGTTTCCGAGGAGTTGATTTGAAGTTGCTGCCATGAATTGACATGATTGAGCCATTCTGCCCGATGAGGCGCGACGAACCACGTGGCACGCCATTTTTTATATATATCGACACCCTTGTGCCAAGTGCCCAAATACGGAGTCATAATGAATGGCACAAGTTCCTCTTCTGAATGGCCTTGCAGATATAGCATTCGCGCTGCCCGGATGCGGGTTCTCATTAATTTGCGTTCACCATTCCCTTGTTTGGAAGTGGCAGAGCCCACAAACGAGGAATACTTAGGAGTAGGTACAGTCTCATATTCGCAACGGATATATTCATCCAGTTTATGATCCATACTGGACAGATACAAACCTTGCTTCCCATTATTAATCAGTACAAATGAGTGTTCAGGAAAATTACACCAGCCCTTTCCCGCTTCTCTAGGATAGAGTTCTTCAACATTGAATTTGGTATAGTTCATATATTGAAAAAGCAATCTCTCCGTATTGATAGGAATAGACACTTCGCCCAGAAAAGGCCAAGCCAATTGTTCGATGACAGCATCAGAGTGATTGGTAAGTCGCCCCCCATACACCAGTCCGTCCGGAGTCATAGTAACGGTCCCCGTAAAAGTAATATCTAACCGTTCTCCGCCAACTTTAAAACCGTTCCATACGAAGGTAAGCTTGTCTTCCTGTATCGTCACTTCCGGGCGATCCTGCGAAGTAGCATTGATTACATAAAAAGAACCGTTAGCAAGCTTTATGTTCGCTTCAAAAGAACACGCCGTCTTTTCATCTTCAATCACGTTCCAGCCGGTCGACTTACTTTGTAGTCCTATCAAATTTCCTTGATTCAGATCCACTTCCGCTTGCATCTTTTCATTTTCCAGCAGATACCTCTGCTGTGCTCCCAATCCTATACTGAGGAGGAGCATCGATAATATTATAGGTATTCTCTTCATATACATTGAACCATTATACTATTTTTCCATTATAATTACGGCAGAGAGAGGAGCTAACTCCACTGTTCCGTTAAAAACCTTGCTCTCCGGTAATTCCGGGGTAGCATATATCAAACTGCTATTGTTCTCCAACATGACATTCGCTTTAGAAGCACGATCAGTACTCTTATTGACTACCACCACTGCACGCTTACCATTTCCAGCTATGAAAACGGAATATTCCAAATTATCTCCATTTACGACGGCGCCATTGTGTCCATCGAACGTAGCATTCCAGATATAATCGGAATAATGCTCCCGCAACGTCTTTATCTGATTGCCATATTTAGCAATATGCGGATAGTCGGCCAGATTATCGTTGAAGTAATTTAAGTCATAGGCAATGTGCATTCTGTTGAGCAATGCTTCGTTCATTCCCTTGCGGGCGTTCCTCACCTCTACACGGACCACCATCGGAATGCTAGGGTCCATGTACCGATGCCTAGCATAAAAGTTATCATCTACATTCACCTGACAACCATCGTAAATATCATTCTGATGTTCTATGAAGTCCTGTCCCAAAGCCACTTTATTTCCATCGGCAGCAAGCGCTTCGACCATCTCGGTGTCTATCTTCATCATGCCGGCGATGGTAGGCTCTCCAAAGCGATGGTTATGGCTACGGTCGAAACACATAAAAGTTTTGCTGTTGTGGTTGTGGTCATTGTTCATATACCCGTCGGCAGCATAAAGGGCAGGTAATTTCAGCCATTCTTTCTTTACCCATTGCTGGATAGCAGGAGCGTTGGGACACATGTTATGATAGTTATAAGGCATGTTGAACGGATCAACCATTACATATTTCCGAAAGTTTTCCTTGTAGCCTTGGGCATGTTTGTCAACACTCGTCCAATTTGTTTCAAGAACGACACGTATTCCTTGTTTCTGACATTTGGCTATGGCTTCCTCCAATCCGGGAACTTCGGCAATATGTCCGTCTACGTCCCTGTACCAACCGCTTACCAAGAGAACATCTACCCCACATTGGGCGCTTTCTGATACATAATGCAACAGATCGGTCCCACTGCCAATACCTACTTTTCTCCATGTTGAAGGAGCCGCTAACCATTGCGGCACTGCTTTCTTCTGCCTGTTGGCCAACTTCACACGGTCGTTTCTATACAAGTCCACCCCTTTGGTCCAATCTCCTTTATAAGTGATAAATTGAATCGGATCGATTGTAGAAGCATCACCCGGTCTGTTATAAACAATATGATTCGCTTTGAACTGAATACGCACCATCTCACCGTCTATCTCGTCTTCATACGGATTCACACCACGTATTTCATAGCCGGGAATCAACTCGAAGGAGGTGATCGTCATGTACTTCGGCATTTCGCGATTATAAATCATGAAGCCCCTTTCGCGATCGTTCACTTGCAGGAAAGATTTCTCGGGCAACACATATGTCGATGTAGGATAATCTACCCCCCAATAGCCATGCTGGTTGAAGAAATGGGGGAACAGATCGCGTTGGTCGCTACGGGTACTATGGTACAGCGGTTGTGTTTTATCGGGTACGGTAATCTCGCCTATACAGGGCCAAGATACGTATTCCACGGGGTATTCGCTGTGATTAGTCAGATCACCGGAAAACTCAAGTCCTCTGTCAGTCAAGCTTACTTCACCTTTAAAGGTAATATCTGCTTCTTGATCCATGAACTCAGATCTCATACCTTTCCAGGTAAAAGTAATTTTATTGCCTACCCTTTCAATCACAGGATTAGCTTGCTCGACGCCTTTCACCACATTATATCTGCGGTCGGCATCAGTCATCTGAGGACCTTCCATCGGTAAGAGCAACTCAAAAGATTGCCCCAGAACCTCCCGCTTCATTATTTCCCACCCGGAATTTTTATCAGTCATCCGTATCAGCGCACCGCTTTCTGCATCAAAAACCACCGTTACGTTTTGGTTTTCCAACGTGAGAGTTTTCTCCTCTCGGCTGGCAAAGATGGATGTGCAGAAAAGAAGGGCACAAGCTAATAGAGCCTTTTTTCTCATAAAAGTAATTCTGTTTATTAATTTTATATTAAGTAAATAGTAAAGACGATTAATTAGTGATTTTCACCGAAGGAGCATAATTATACCTCGAATTAGGCACATCTATAATGGCTCCTACGCGAAAATAATATTCATTCCCTTTTTTAAACTGATTGTCACTCATCTCAAGGGTAAATTCGCGGGCTTCCCCTTTGAAAGCCTCATTCACCGCTATAGTAGCCCGATCATGAGCATACTGTGCACCAACGATAAAGTCAGTGTGCCCAAATAAGCCAACCTCACGGACATTGTTATCCACCGTAGGGGTAATCTTAAACTTTGCCACAATCTTGTTCCCCTCTTTCTGAATTGTGACATTCGTAACGCGTATATAAGGTAGTACCTCAAAATCGAGCTTGTTAGCTCCCGACTTGATGCGGTAGTCCACGAGCTTTTCGGGCTTCACAAAGTTGCTTTCATTGAAATAGAAATCATACACACCGGAGAACATCAGGTTGTTAGTATATTCACCGTTTACCTTGAAAATCATTCTTTGTTCTTCCGGATTTTCGAAGCCATGCTCCATATAAATAATATTACTACCGTTACTAATATCTTGTTGAATCAATTCCCCCGTCTCTATGTCTCGGACCTCACCGCTGATAGAAGCATCCGGACCATCGTAATTATCCAATTCACAAGACGAAAATGAGAGAACTGCTATTATAGCCATTGCCATAAAGCGAATAGTATTTATTGTTTTCATGATTACTCTGTATATAAATTAATAGTTAGGATTCTGAATCAATGAGTTTCCTGCTATGCCCGGAATAAATCTATAGTAGGCTTTCTCTTCAAAATGTCTCTGTATATTTCCGGTTTCAATAGAAGCGCGTACAAAGATGTACTTCTTAGAGCCTGTAGTGAAGTCGATCATCGGTACCAGTCCACCCCGGTTGTGGGAGCCGTCGAAGAAGGTGTGCAGTTCACGTCTGCGGTAGTAGTCCCATACAGAATTGTATTCAAGGGCAAACTCAGCTTGGCGTTCGTGTCGTACCATTTCCGGTGAGCATTCTAGGTCGTCCAAGAAGCCGGCACGATGGTGTACCTTATTCAGCGCTTCTCGAGCGGTGATGCAATTTGGCGCATCGGATAGACCGCTTTCGGCTACGGCTTCGGCATAATTCATCAAAACTTCGGCATAACGCAGATCAGCGAAAGGAGTAGTCACCTGGTCCCAGGTCTGATCGCCTGTGCCTTTCAGATATTTTTTCAATAAGAAGCCGGTACGCGTACCGTTGGCACGATTGTTCACCCAACCGGAGAATTGACCTTCACTGGCATTACCCTTACCATAATAAACTTCACCATTGAACTCATATGGGTCGTTTGCCATCCACATAGCGCTGCCGTCCTCACGCACCAGTCCGCCTTGAATAAGGATGGTCTGACCACCCCACTCAGTGCCGGGAAGAAGAACCGAAGCATACAAACGAGGATCACGGTTGGCAAAGATTTCCGACACGTTGTCGTACTTCTTATAATTACGTTTTTGGTAAGGACTGTAAGAAGCATAATCTTCGTCGCCGTCAGTAGTCGTTACCAAAGGTTTGTTGTAAGTAGCCGATTTTGTCATCGGATCCATGTAAGCATAAGCTTCTACAATATCCAGCGTCGGATTGCATCGGCCACCATATTCGTTGGAGAGTTGATTAGGTTCATGCCACTTGCCCATATTATGAGAGATACCCGGATAAACGTAGTCTCTCAAGAAAATAACTTCGGAAATCCCTTTACCTTCTGTAAATATCTTGCTATAATTCTTAACCACATCTTCTGTGCTGGCAGGATTCTCTCCATAGAGAGTAAACTTGCCACTCCTAATTACTTCGGCCGAAGCATTAATACACTCCTGATAGAAGAAATCAATATCCGCTTGCGTAAATCCACCTACCAACTTCTCATCTACAGCCACACCTGTAAGTGCAGCTCCGTCTCTGCTCCAGAACTTACCAACTGAAGCGGCAAAAAGAGCAATTCTTGACTTCAACGCATATGCAGTCCATTTATTGGCACGCTCCTGAGTAGTGGCATCGGGCAGGAACTTGGCAGCCTCGTCACACATGCGGAGGGCAAATTTCCAAGTTTCAACTTCTGTACTTCTCGGTATTTTCACGGCCTCATAATCACCATTAAACTCTTGCGCATTTTCAACAATAGGCACACCACCGTAGCGTTTAGCCAACGCATAATAGGCGTATGCCATCATGAAGTGATATTCACCCGTTATTTGGTCGATGGTAGCAGGATTACTGGGTTTCATCAATGGAATATTTGACTTCAACTCATTAAAGCCACGGATATATGTATATATATTATCCCAGTTTTGGTATCTGTTTGTCTCTCCAATGAAGTCTCCCCACTCCGAATGCACAGCTTCAGGACCAGACATCATATTCGTCTTTCCACCATCGCAACGCCCAATATTGAAACCATCCGTATTATCTTTTGTAAAATCAAAACGGAAGTCCTCAATAGGAATGTTATAATAATGAGTCGCCATATAGGAGTTGATACCTCCATCCGTTGACAAAAGGGCGTCGCCAGTAATGCGATCTTTCGGTTCTATCTCCAGAAAATCGCTGCAAGAGTAGCACAGCATGGTTGCAGCTACTGCCAATATCGAATATATATTTGTCTTTTTCATCTTCAATTAGAAATTAATGTTTAGACCAAAATTGTATGATTTCTGCAAAGGATAAGCGAATCCGTTACCGTCGGAAATTTCTGGGTCAAATTCCTTCAAGTCTTTGTTACAGAGAACAAACGGGTTCGTCAAGTTGATGTAGGCTCTGACTTTGGAAAGACCAAAACGTTTCAAATACTTCGCAGGAATAGTATAACCCACTTCAATGTTCTTCAGCCGCAAGTAGGAAGCGTTAACTCTTTGTATCTCGGTTTCTAAACGGTTAGCACCGTTGTCCGCATCATCTTTACGGGTTGCAGGGAAACGTCCGGGAATCCACTTACTGTTAGGATCATAGACATCCTCCAAATGCCATCTGTCATAATACATGGCAGGTGAGTTAGAAGCATCGAGTGCAAGCACATTGCCCAGGATTTCATTGTATTTAGCTGTATATTTACAAGCACCTGCCCACAACATGTTTATATCAAAACCTTTCCATTCCGCATCCATTGAGATACCGAAAGTCATCTTCGGATCGCCTGTCCAGAAGATAGGCATCATGTCATTGCCATTGATAAGACCGTCACCATTGACGTCAAGATGTCTGTAGTCACCCGGCAGAGTCTTGGTATTTCCATGTGCGCCGGTTTCCATATACGGATTGTTTCGTATCTGATCATAGCTGGTATAGCGACCGTCCAGCTGATACCCCCATCCGATGCCGTGGTATCTGTCAACAGAACCATTCTTCCAACGATCCCAGCTACTACGAAAAGGTGCACGTTCCTGATAAGTAGTCATAGAGCGGCTGAAGTTCATATTGGCAGAAACGCCGTAAGAAACCTCACCCACACGATTGCGGTGTCCGATCGTCATTTCAAAACCCTTCGTACGGTCACTGTTCAAATTTTCTTCGGGCAGAGTAGCTCCGAAGGTATTCGGAAGTGCCTGCAAACGTCTTCCCAGCAGTCCTTCTCTGTCTCTCATATAGAGATCGGCAGAAAAATCCAACAAGCCATTCCATAGGGAGATATCTACACCGATATCTGTCATTTCAGTAGTTACCCATGTCAAGTTGCTGTTCACCAGACCCGAGCTTGCATACCCATTCGTATAAGAACCTCCTCCAAGCACATAACCGTTATAAGCCGTATAAGCAGGAATATACTGGAACGGAGCACCTGCGTCCTCACCTGAACGTCCCCATGATCCGCGAATCTTGAAGTTGGTAATAAATGGAAGGTTTTCTGAAATGAATGATTCTTCAGATAACCTCCAACCTCCGGACACTACTGGAAAAAATCCCCAGCGTTGATCTGGATGATAACGGTATGAACCATCTTCTCTAAAAGCAAACTCTACCAAGTATTTACCTTTGTAGTCATAGTTAAAACGTCCCACTACAGAAACAAAGGATGTTTCTCCCGTATTACCACGTCCCACCATCTTGGCTTCGGGAGCACGATCAATGTTATCAGTCGTAAAGAAGTCTCCGTCATAATAGCGCTTAGCTCCCAGATAACGGCTGTTATCCTGTCGGGTTTCAAATACAGCAACTGCACTTATATTATGGGCTTTAGCAAAAGTGTTCTTGTAGTTGATAGCCCCTTGGAAATTGAAGCGCTGTGTCAACCAGTTTTCTTCCTCGATACTTGGGTCATTGAACATGGTGAAAGCCTCATATTTGTCATCCGATTCAGAATAAAGATAGCCAGTGGCTTTCTTCTGCACCCTAGTTTTCACTGTAGTCTTAGAATCAAAAGAGGCTTGCGCTTTCAAAGAAAGCCCTTTCACTTTAGGAATATCATAAGTAATAGACAACATACCCTGGAAGAACTGATCTCTCCATTCGCTATACCCCACCTGCTCTCTTTGAGCAAACTGTACCGGATTGTCATTAAGAGAACGCGGACGATTAAAATAAAGCGGATTGTTATTGGCATACACCGTTTCCGAAGGAATAATACCATGTGCCGCCTTGTTCAGATAAAAAAACGCATCATCCCACGTACCCGGCTGTTTACGCAAGTCGGTATATCCAGATAAGTTCAGGTTAACTTTCAGATTCTCATTGATCTGGTATTGGGTTCCGTTACGCAAAGAATACTTATGATAACCGATATCACCACTACGAAGCAGACCATTATCTGTCATATATCCGATATTGGTGTAAGAAGACACCTTCTCGCCACCCCCCTCGATACCGAAATTATAGGCTTGTTGGAAAGCAGACGACTTGAAAACTTCGTCATACCAGTTAACATTAGGAAGTGCCTGTGCTTTCAGCAGTTCTTCTCTGGAAGAAAAATAAGGCGAGCGACCCGAGTTTACTTCATTTTCGTTTCTGATTTCCCAATACTGGGCTGAATTCAGCATCTCTGTATGTGTAGTCGGTTTGGAAAAACCCCAGTTAGTGTTTAGAAAGAACTTCATAGGGCCTTTCTTGCCAGTCTTTGTAGTAACAATGATGGCACCGTTGCTTGAATTAATACCATAAATAGCAGCAGAAGCGTCTTTCAGTACAGTGATACTTTCAATATCCTCTGGGTTCAATTTTTGGAACTCAGTAGTCTCGTTACGTACCACACCGTCAATAACTATCATTGGAGTACCCATACCGCGAATGTCAATCTTCGTATCGAAGCCACCGGGCATACCATTGTTCTGGCGGATTCTTAATCCCGGTACTTTACCGGTTAACGCCACAGCTAGGGACGGGGTCTTGGTTGTCAGAATCTCTTCATTATTAATACTGGAGATAGCACCTGTCAGACTCGCCTTTTTCTGTGTGGCGTACCCTACTACTACAACGTCATCGAGGAGAACATTATCGTCTTTCATTACGACCTTCATGTCAGGTCTTGCAGGGAGTTCCAATGTTTTCAGTCCCACCATAGAGAAGACCAGTATGGCAGAGTTCGGAGCATTCACAGAGAATTGTCCGTCAATGTTAGTGATGGCCCCCTCGGCCGCTCCCTTAATTTTAACCAAGCAACCAATAATTGGTTCGCCCGACTCATCAGTTACAACACCCGAGGCTTTGACCTGAGCATAAAGTCCACTCTGCCCAAAAGCAGGAGCCATAAATAAAAGCATAACCAGCAAAATCAGACTCATAGCCTTCTTTTGACTATACAATGCTACAAAGTCTGTCTCTTATACACATCTCCGAGCCCACGAGACTACGCTGCATC
>ENA-UAOT01000362-UAOT01000362.1-human-gut-metagenome-genome-assembly--contig:-NODE-362-length-23140-cov-5.261035_pt1 | contig 23140 bp, 19 predicted proteins | sample MGYA00243475_ERZ654567 | MGnify/ENA primary metagenome ERZ654567 (study PRJEB26926, sample SAMN06164482) | human gut metagenome | biome: ENVO:00009003; feature: ENVO:2100002; material: ENVO:00002003... | reverse complement strand
ATGTGTATAAGAGACAGTATTATGCCCGAGCGTAGCATTTGCAGTTTTTTCTACAAACCGAGCCGTAAGGGCGGATATTATCCGCCTGCTCTAATGAATTTTTTTGTTCAATAAATATGTTTTGATATGATGAAAATTCCACTTATGATGAAAATTCCGCTGCAATATAACAACCGCATTGCACATAAAACAAAAATGCATCAGAACCTTACTTGGAATCTGATGCATTTTATTTGTTTGATTATTATTCTATTTTGGTATAATAAATACTCAAAAACATCTGATAAAATTCTGCCTCGCTGACATTGAATTCTGCGTACTTTGACCCCATTTTAACCTGACCGGGAACAGACAGCATATCAATTCCGTTCATACCGCCAAGCACAGCCTGCTGAGCAAGATATGTTACCTTTGACGGATTAAGATTTGTACACGAATACGGAGCGGACGCGTTGAACAAATCAAGCGGTGTGGTCAAATCCTTCTTTGTCTGCTGAAGAACCGTATTCATAAAAGACTGAATATAAACCTTCTGCCTCTGCATACGCATATTGTTTGAATCAACCTTGCTTGTGTCACGGGTTCGCACAAAGCTTTCAGCCTGCTGTCCGACAAGGTGATAGCTTTCTCCCTCAACAAAATCGCCGATAGTTTCGGGGGATACAACATCAACCCCGCCAACGCTGTCGTTGAGAGCGGAAATGCCGTCAAGGTCAAGCGAAAAGTATGTATTAATCGGAATGTTATAGAACAGCCTCTGAACCGAATTTACCGTATTTTCACAGCTTGATTCCTTACCGTCACCGTATGCATATGAAAGACAAATCTGCTGTTTTTCCGTTCCTGCATACGCACCGCCTGCGGAATACATTGTGACATCAACCATCGCATCTCTGGAAATGTTAAAAAGGGTGATTTTACCGTTTGAGGTATCAATTGATACAAGCATAAGTACATCGGCTTGACCGCCGCTTGCTTTAACCTTGCTGTTGTTGTCCTCGTCAAGGTTACGCTTATCTATGCCCATACAAAGAACATTCGTCACCTTATCGTTAAACTTGTAGGTTTCGCCGTTGTAGATAACATACTTACCGTTTTCCTCGGTTTCAATGCCCTGTGGGGCGGTAACATGAATATCCGTATTAAACAGCTCGTTTCCGCCCTGATAAATCAAATACGCAACCGTGCCTACGGCAAGTATAACTAATCCAAGTAATGTACAGCCGATTGACAAAAGCACCTTTTTCCAGGTTTTCATCTTTCGATGCTTTGAATGGTGATGATGCGACTTTGATCTATGCTTTTTATAGTGATTTGTGGTGTTACTCTTCACGACAATGCTGTCGGAATCAACTCCGTACACATCTGTATATACTTTTTTCTTTTTCTTTATTAACTTGCTGTCCTTGAAAATATAACCTTCTATATCCAACCTTGAAGGATCGCTTACATGCTCCTTGCTGTTCTTTTTTCTTTTCGATTCAAGAATCTCCGGAGTGTTTGAATCAAGCTTTGCGCCGTTAATATTTTCAGTTACAGTTTCGGTTGAACTTTCATTTTGTTGGCTCATCTTTTTTAAGCACTCCCTGCACAAGATACCTTCCGTCGCCGCTGTTCAAACATGTGCTTAATACAAGAATTTTATCATCGGTAGTAAGCTCCATATTTCTTTTGTTTACAGAAACAGAATGCGGATTTTCTATCATATCAAGATAATCCGAAAAAACTTTATCGTCTGAAAAATCAAATGAATTCATAATGTGGCGGTCATCATATTCAAATGCAGACACAATCTCATAGGTTAGTTTTCTGTCGGGTGTATAGACATAAATATACTTGTTCTTATTAAAAAAGTCAGTATCATAAAAGCGGTGAAGCGTTGCAAACATCGAGCCGTTCGCCATATTGTGTCCGTACAAAACCGTTACCCTGTCGGAATAATCACGCTTATTGCATATCTGCGAATAAATACTGCCCGAAAAACTGTAGTTCTTGTAAATATCATGGTCAAGGTACAGGTTATCGTCAAGATGGCTTTGCAAAACAGGATAATTGATATTTGTGTTGGGAATATAGACCCAAGAATAAATGTCGCTGTTCTGCTGTTGAAGCGACTTGAAATCAATCGGATTTTCGACCTTTTTCACATTGATTGACGGTGAAGTCACTTCTGTTGCAGAGGTTGTACCGTTTTCAATGCCTGACGCATATGAACCGGCAACATTTTCAAGACTTTTTCGCTCATTGCTTTCATTGAGATTTTTTATAACTATATAAGCCAGCGTGCCGATAATAACAGCGACAAGCAATATAATCAAAGCTATAAGAAATTTGTTCCTTTTTCTGCTCATATTAAAAACTCCTAATCGGTAATATTTTATCATTATAATGCTAAAAAGTCAATCAATCATCACTGTTTCGTATAATTTTATTACAATTTTAAACATATATTATCGCTGCGTAACAAGCAATCGACTGTTTACGCTCGGCTGTTTAATTAAAAAAAGAGGCTTCCTTTTGAGAAGCCTCCTGATTTTTTAATACAATTGGAATTACTTGCTCTTTACAAGCTTGAATACAGCTGCACTGCAAGCCGCAAGTGAAAGAACAAGAACAACATACGGAACAACATCGCTCGCGCCTGTCTTTGGTGAAGTTGTTGAATCATCTTTCTTTGCCGTAGCTGTAGCAACAGGACCTGTTGTGCCGCCGCTGCTTGCCTTACGGTAATAAGGAGTACAAACAAGGTCACCTGAAATAATAATATTCATATTAGCATCTGTATACTTGCTGTCGGTTCTGAAAGGACCGCCCGAAATTTCCCAGTGGTCAAAAGTATAGCCGTCATATGGAAGCGGCTCAATAAATACATGCTGTTCGCCCTTTTCATCAATACCTGTTGTGAACTTATAACTACCGTCACCGCCCTCTGTCGGAATAATCTCTACCTTGTATTTAAATGTACTCGGCTGAGGACTTACTGCAGCAAATGCGGGAACTGTCGAGAATAACATTACCATGACTGCAAACACAACAGCAATTATCTTTTTCATTACTAATTCCTCCTAATTTAACCCATTTTAACTTTGGGATATGATGCTATTCAAAATTTATACTTAATTATAGCACATATTCATTTATGTGTAAAGTCTAAAAGAACAAAAATATTTTTTAAATACAACCAAAAATATGGGCTGTTTCTTGTTAAAAACGCAAAAATTACAGCTTTTTTACACCGAAAGCTATTGCATATAAACTGCTGAAAATGTATAATAAGGGGGAGTAATTTTAATTACCTTGAAAGGAAAGCTATTATGAATATTTCATCAATACAGGAACAGATTCTCAGACTTAAAAAGGAAAAGGATGTATGTATTCTTGCCCACAGCTATCAGGCACATGAGATTCTTGAAATTGCGGATTACACAGGCGACAGCTACAAGCTGAGTGTTGATGCAAGCAAAGCCGAAAACAAGAACATTCTTATGTGCGGTGTAAGATTTATGGCTGAAACCTGCAAAATTCTTTCACCTGAAAAAACTGTTTACCTTGCACAGCCTGTTGCCGGCTGCAGTATGGCAGACCAGATGGACAAACAGCTTATTTCTCAGGTTAAGAAAATGTACCCCGATTACACAGTTGTTGCATACATCAACACTACGGCAGAACTCAAAACTATTTGTGATGTATGCGTAACAAGCTCATCGGCTGTTAAAATAGTAAACAATCTTGACAATAAGAACATTCTCTTTATCCCCGACTGCAACCTCGGCGACTATGTTGCAAAGCAGTGTCCCGACAAGAACATCAAGCTTCTCAACGGCGGTTGTCCGATTCATGCCTGCGTAAATGTTGATGATGTTAAGAAAGCTAAGGAGCTTCATCCGAACGCACTCGTTCTTGTTCATCCCGAATGCACTCCCGAAGTTGTTGCAATGGCTGATTATGTCGGCTCAACATCGGGCATAATGAATTATGCAAAGGAATCCGACGCAAAGGAATTCATTATCGGTACAGAAATCAGCATTGCCGAACATTTGCAGTATGAATGTCCCGACAAGAATTTCTACGGTCTTACATTAAAGCTCATCTGCCCGAATATGAAATCAACAACACTTGTTGATGTTTACAACTGCCTTAACGGCAACGGCGGAGAGGAAATCAAGCTTGACGATCAGACTATCACAGACGCAAGAAAGTGCATTGACGAAATGATCAGACTCGGCTGATAAATTACTTATGAACGCAAATCTGTTCGGGAGGAATAAATGACTAACAAAGCATTGATTGCAATGAGCGGAGGAGTTGACAGCTCGGTTGCCGCATTTCTTACCAAGGATATGGGATATGACGCAACAGGCATTACCCTCAAGCTCTTTGATAACGAAGATATCGGAGAAAAGCGAGAAAAAACCTGTTGTTCTCTTGATGACATTGATGATGCAAGGAGAGTTTGCCTCAAGCTCGGCATTCCCTACTATGTCTATAACTTTAAGGACAGCTTTAAGGAAAATGTAATCGACCGCTTTATCAGAGCCTATGAAAACGGTACAACACCGAATCCGTGCATTGACTGCAACCGCTTTATCAAATTTGAAAAGCTCATTCGCCGTGCAGAAGAGCTTGACTTTGACTGCGTTGTCACGGGGCATTACTCAACAATTGAGTATGACAAGGGTGCAGACCGCTATTTGCTGAAAAAATCGGTTGACAGCACAAAAGACCAAAGCTATGTGCTGTACTGTCTTACACAAAGACAGCTTGCAAAAACACTTCTTCCTCTTGGCACATATACAAAGGAAAAGGTGCGTGAAATTGCGAATGAGCTTGGTTTGATAAACGCACGAAAACACGACAGTCAGGACATTTGCTTTGTTCCCGACGGGGACTACGCAAAATTCATTGAGCAGTACACCGGCAGAACTTATCCTAACGGTAATTTTGTTGATACCAAAGGTCATATTCTCGGTGAACACAAGGGAATTATCCGTTACACCGTAGGTCAGCGAAAAGGTCTTGGACTTGCACTCCCCCACCCTATGTATGTTAAGGAAAAGAATCTTGACACCAACGAGGTTATTCTCTGCGATAACAACGAGCTTTTCTCAAAGGAGCTTTATGCAACGGACATAAACCTCATCACCTGTGACAAAATCGACAAGCCGATTAAAGTCAAGGCGAGAGTTCGTTACAGCCAGCCCGAAAAGGACGCAATCGTTGAACAGATTGACGATAACACCCTGCACATTGTCTTTGACGAACCGCAAAGAGCAATCTCAAAAGGTCAGGCAGCAGTCCTCTATGACGGTGAATATGTAGTTGGCGGCGGAACGATTTTGTAAAAATTTATAAATGTTCTCAATAAATATCAGTTGCAAGGCCGCCAATCGAGCCGATTGTAAAATCGGTTTGACCTTATACAAATTATTTATTCGTTGTTAGGCTGTTTTCTTGCAGCCTCTTTCTTTACGGTCGGCTTCAAATCCCTTCGGATTCTTGGCAAACCAAAACTAAAAGCACCCATGAAGGGTGTCATACTTTCTTCCGGCACAGCTTCTGCCCGAAGTACTTTGTACAGACCTAAACCTCTCACCTCGCCTGTTGCGTCCTGTGCACAGCTATGCCTCCATAAACGCTCCTCCCTAAAAATGCCCCACAGGGGCATTTTCTTTACGGTCGGCTTCAAATCCCTTCGGATTCTTGGCAAACCAAAACTAAAAGCACCCATGAAGGGTGTCATACTTTCTTCCGGCACAGCTTCTGCCCGAAGTACTTTGTACAGACCTAAACCTCTCACCTCGCCTGTTGCGTCCTGTGCACAGCTATGCCTCCATAAACGCTCCTCCCTAAAAATGCCCCACAGGGGCATTTTCTTTACGGTCGGCTTCAAATCCCTTCGGATTCTAAACAGGCCAAAAAAAGACACCCCGTAGGGTGTCCTTTTTTTGGCCTGCCCGAAGGGATTTGAACCCCCATTCTCCGGAATCGGAATCCGTTGCGTTATCCAATTGCGCCACGGGCAGATGTATGCGGCAGGATATTTTGCCTGCCGTTTTTTCTTTTTAATTCGCTTAATCTTTTATCTAAAAATCAACCGCAAAACTGCTGTGCAACAGTATTTAGCTTATATTATGCGATTATTATACAATAATTTTTTACTTTAAGCAAGGGAAATTTGTCACTTCTCCCGACTGTAAGTCATTCTGCCATACTTTCGAGTTCTTCCCAGATTTCGTACTGCTCCTCCTGCTGTTTTTGCAAATCCTCGAGCAGTTTTGAAAGCTCCATAAGTTTTTCATAATCTGCGGCAACTTCCTCACTTGAGAGAAGCTCCTGTGTTTTGGCGATTTCTTCGTCAAGTCGCTCAATTTCAGCCTCTGCCTTTTTAAGCTTAGTCTGTCTTTTGCGTTCTTCACTCTGCTTTTGCTTTTGCAAAAAGTAATCATTCTGCGGCTTTTCTTTTTTCTCTTTCTTACTCTCGGTCAAAACAACCCCCTGTTTTTCGGCTGTTGTGCGTTCGAGATAATAATCGTAATTACCGAGATACTCCTTTACCCCATTATTTGTAAGGAGTAAAATTCTGTCGGCAATTTTATTTATAAAATAACGGTCATGGCTGACAATCAGCATTGTGCCGCTGTAGTCAAGCAAAGTTTTTTCAAGTTCTTCCCTTGACGATGCGTCAAGGTGGTTTGTCGGCTCATCGAGGAGCAAAAAGTTACTGCCCTTTAGCATCAGTTTCAAGAGAGAAACTCTCGCCCTCTCGCCGCCGCTCATTTTTGAAAGCGGTTTAAACACTTCGTCACCTTTGAACAGGAAAGACGCAAGCGCACTTCTAACTTCGGTCTGCGTCATATTCGGGAAGGTGTCCCACACCTCATCAAGTGCGGTTTTTGACAGATCAAGATTCTGCTGCATCTGATCAAAATAACCGATTTCAACATTTGCACCGTAATCATATTCGCCGCTGTCCATAGGAGTTTTGCCTGTCAAAATTCTGAACAATGTAGTTTTACCGCAGCCGTTGCCGCCGATGATGAACACTCTCTCGCCTTTTCTGATATGTATATCAACATTTTTGAAAAGCTGTTTGTCGTCAAACGACTTGGCAAGATTTTTGCAGATTAAAACATCGTTACCGCTTTCACATCTCGGCTCAAAATGCATACGCATTGTTTCAAGCTCGCTTTCGGGAGCTACAAGCTGATCTTTGATTCTGTCAGCCTCTTTCTGCTTACTTGCGGCTGTGATAAAGTTGTGAGCCTGTCCCCAGCGTTTTTGCTGTTCAACAATGCCCTCAATACGCTTTATCTCCTTTAAGTCGTGTTCGTATTTATTTTTGAGCGACTCGTTCACCGATTCCTTTTTCTTGACAAATTCCGAATACGAGCCGGTATAAACCATAGCGCGGTTGTGTTCAAGTTCAATCGTCTTGTTGGTTACATTATCAAGGAAATAACGGTCATGGCTGATGATAATCATTGCACCCTTGAAATCTCTCAAAAAGCCTTCAAGCCATGCGATTGCGTCAATGTCAAGATGGTTTGTCGGCTCGTCAAGGAGGAGCATATTACTCTGCGACAGCAACAGCTTTGCAAGACAGAGCTTTGAACGCTGACCGCCGCTTAAATTGCCGACAGGCATTGTAAAGTCATTTTCGGAAAATCCGAGTCCTAAAAGTGCGGAACGGGTTCTGCTTTTATAGGTCAGACCGCCTGCTCTTTCAAACTGTTCAATGAGCATTGTCTGCCTTTCAACAAGCTCGTCAAGGTTTCCCGACTTGTTGTCAATCTGGTGTGCAAGTGCGGAAATTTCTGTTTCCATATCCGAAAGATAATCAAACACGGAAAGCAGCTCGTGATACACATCTGCCCTCGGATTGTTGCAGGCATGCTGTTCCATATATCCCGGACGGACATTTTTTGAAAAGGTAACAGTTCCCGAAACAGGGCTGATTTCTCCGTTGAGTATCTTGAAGAGAGTTGTTTTACCGACTCCGTTAGCTCCGATAAAGCCCACCTTATCTCTTTCTTCAACATCAAACGAAACATCTGTAAAAAGGTTTCGTTCGATAAAAGTCATTGTAAGATTTCTTACTGATAATGCCGGCAAAACATACACTCCCTTTCAAATTTGCTACCCACTATTGTACATTAAAATCGACAAAAGAGCAATACAAAATTGAAAATATGCCACAGGTTTACAAGGGCATAGGACACAATTCCCACCGTTAAAAGCATTTCAGCCGTTTTGCTCCTGCCGATTTCGGCAAGCTTATAAATCAATGCACAACCCAGAACAAGCACAAGCGGCAAAATTCCCTTGATTAACAATGTCAGCCAAAAGTTTTCAAGCACAGGCTGCATAACGGGATTTGCTTCGACAAAATGTCCGCTGCCGATAAGTGCCTCTGTGCAAATCCAGTCAACAATGTTAAGAAAATAGAGTAAGCCGAGTTTGTAATAAAACGAACGGCTTTCGTGACCTTTTTCATTGACAATATTATTGACATCAGATTCATTTGCCGATTTAAGATTAAACACAACGGTTTTTTCAAGTCCGGCTTTTTCTGTCATACACAACACCTCAACGGTATTTTTCCCGCAGAGAATGTTTATATTCACACAAAAAAAGAGCCTCCCTGCGGAAGCTCATAATGAAAACGAATTATTCAAAGTTAATGTCGCCCTCATATTTCTTTTTGAAAAGCTCAAATACCTTGTTAAGAGTATCTTCATCGTCAATGCTTACATACTCCTCTGTTTCTTCGTCAATCTGATTAATCTGAAGAATAACAACCTCGTCTGCATCTTCGTCATTTTCGATGAGAATAATGTACTCTGTACCCTCAAACTCGATTACATCAAGAAATTCAAATTCAACTTCCTGACCGTTTTCGTCTTCAAGAGTGATGAGCATACCCTGATCTTCTTCGTTCATAATCTCGTCTTTTGTATCTGCCATAGCGTATTCCTTTCCGAATGCGTTTAACGCCTCATAAAATAAATTAAATTTAGTATAACCCAAAACATCGGCAAAATCAACACTTTATTGATATTTTACATTAAAAAGCAGAACCCAAAAACAGCTGCGATTGCTCGCAGCTGTTTTTGGGTTTAGAAGTTTTGAAATCAACATGAAAACTGTAGATATTTAAGTTAGTGTTTTCAGAATTAACCTACTTTGGCGTTACCTGTGTCGCCGAACATATTAAGTCTGAAAAGCTTGCTCTCGTCGTTCTTGTTTTCGCAAATAATACTTGCTTCTGCAATCTTGCCGCCTTCGATAAGTCTTGTAAGACCGACAAGCTGGCAAAGCTTGCTGCGGAGATTGAGTCTGTCGCCTTCGCTTGTAACGAGATATACATTGCCCTCGCAGGTATCGAGCACGGCGAGGAATTTGGTTACATCAACATTGTGTAAACTAAGAATTGGTGTCATAAAATTTCCTCCATTCAATTCTTTAAAAATATAAAGTTTTGTTTTCGTGCGCCATTTACCATTTGGCAAAATCATGATCAATTTATCGACTATGTGATAATTCAATTTTACTCGAGTAAGGCTAATTGGAAATCAGCCGATAGTCAAGCGGACTATTTACTTGACAATTATTATTATAGTCAAAGATTCGGAAAAGTCAACAATTTCAGCAATTAAATTTTGTTCACAAATTCATTTCAATGTCAGTTATGCACAATTGGCAGTTGCAAATTTTGTACAATATGCTTTGTATTTGCTTTTTAGGAAATATACTTTTAACGCAATCATAACATTTGATTGTATAAATTCAACAACTTGTTTCTTTTTCAGCATTATATAACTGCTGTTTTTTACAAACTTAATTTATCAGGCATATTGAGATTTTGCTCATTTTAAGTTATAATCTATCATATAAAGCCTGTTTTCAAAAGTAAAGACAGGGATTTCATCCATTTAATATGTCGATAAAAGCAATCATACAAAGTAAGAAAGGAATCATAAAATGCTTAACGATTTTTACAAACAGTTCAAAAGCGGAACAGACATACGAGGAGTTGCAAGCGAGGGTGTTGAGGGACAAAGTGTAAACCTTACCGACGATGTTGTTGCCGATATGGCAGACGGCTTTGTGCTATGGCTTTCTAAAAAAGTTTCAAAAAAGCCGAGCGAGCTCAAAATCTCTGTCGGTCGTGACAGCCGTATTTCTGGACCGCATATAATGGAAATAACAACCGAGCGTTTTAAGCGTTGCGGTGCAGAAGTTCTCTGCTGTCAGCTTGCGTCAACTCCGTCAATGTTTATGACAACCGTTGACCTCGGATGTGACGGTGCTCTTCAAATTACCGCAAGTCACCACCCGTTCAACAGAAACGGTCTTAAATTTTTCACCCGTGAGGGCGGTCTTGAGGGCAGTGACATTGAAGAAATTCTTCTCTACGCACAAAACGGTGAACATCCCGAAGAAAGCAACGGCGGAAATATTACGGATGTTGACTATATGAGCGACTACGCAAAGGGACTTTGCGAGAAGATTAAAAAGGAAGTTAATGCAGAAGATTACGAGCATCCGCTCAAGGGCTTTAAGATTGTTGTTGACGCAGGCAACGGTGCAGGCGGATTTTATGCCGACAAGGTGCTTTCCGTTCTCGGAGCAGACACAACAGGCAGCCGTTACCTTGAGCCTGACGGAATGTTCCCGAATCATGTGCCGAATCCCGAGGCTAAAGAGGCAATGGATTCAATCTGTGAGGCTGTCAGAGAATCGGGCGCAGATCTCGGCGTAATCTTTGATACGGATGTTGACCGTGGCGGTGCTGTTGACAGCAAGGGCAATGAAATCAACCGAAACAGACTTGTAGCCGTTGCGGCGGCAATTGCTCTTGAGGGCAATGACGGCGGTATGATTGTTACAGACTCAATCACATCAAGCGGTCTTAAACAGTTTATTGAAAATGACCTCGGCGGAAAGCATTACCGCTATCGCAGAGGCTATAAGAATGTTATCGACAAGGCTCTTGAACTCAACGCACAGGGCATAAACTGTCCTCTTGCAATCGAAACATCGGGTCACGCCGCAATGCGTGAAAACTACTTCCTTGATGACGGCGCGTATCTCTGCACAAAAATTATTATCAAAGCCGCTCAGATGAGAAAAGAGGGCAAGGAGCTTGACGAGCTTACCGCCTCACTCAAAGAGCCGCTTGAAAGCACAGAAATCAGATACAAAATTCTTGAAAAAGATTTCAGAGCCTGCGGTGAAAAAATTATTGCCGACCTTACAAAGTATGCCGAGGAGCAGGACGGCTGGTGTGTTGCCGATGATAACCGTGAGGGCATCAGAGTTTCGTTTGACAGGGATAACGGTGACGGCTGGTTCTTGCTCAGACTTTCGGTACACGATCCGATTATGCCTCTCAATGTTGAAAGTGACAGCGAGGGCGGTGTAAAAATCATCTGCGACAAGCTTGGTGAATTTTTAAAGACTACAACAGGTCTTGACCTCTGATATTGGAATATTTTGCGTTTTTATTGATTTTTATTGTCGCAACTACGGGTTGCAACCGAGAGTTGCGACAATGGAACCCGAAATGTATTGTTTTTGGGGGCAGGCAACCGATATAATTTTCTCACAAGGTAAAACCCTAAAGCAATATTTGAGGAGGAAATTTTATGAACATTGAAACTGCCAACAGACTTTTGCAGTACAGAAAAAAGATGAATCTAAGTCAGGAGGAGCTTGCCGCAAGAATAGGTGTAAGCCGTCAGGCTGTGTCAAAATGGGAGCGTGCAGAGGCATCGCCCGACACGGATAATCTTATTCTTCTTGCCGACATCTACGGTGTTTCGCTTGATGAATTGCTTAAAGGTGAAAAAGAAACCGAAAGCGAAACACAGTCGGAAGAACCCGAAAATAATCCCGACAGCGACACAACATACAAAAAATCAGACAAGGTTTCGTTCAAACACGGAATCCATGTTGACTCAAAGGACGGTGATTCTGTTCACCTTAATTTCAAGGACGGAATCCATGTTAAAGATAAAGACGGTACAAAGGTTGATGTCGGCTGGAACGGAATCCATGTTGAAGAAAACGGCAAAACAAAAGTCTATACAGACGAAAACGGAAATGTTATGTATGATGAAAGCATTGAAGAGCATAAACATTCAAAGTCGCACCGCTTTTGGAAGCATTTTCCGTTTTGGTTGATTGCCGTTATCGGATTCCTCGTTTGGGGATTCAGCGGAGTATTGCTCGGTTGGGTACTCAGCTGGGTATGCTTTCTGACAATTCCTCTCTATTACACACTTGTTGACGCAATCTACAAACGCAAGCCGAGTCATTTTGCTTATCCCCTGCTTGTCGTTATTGTGTATATGTTTTTCGGATTTCTCGACATCTGCGGCGGTTGGTCATTTGGTTGGATTACATTTTTAACAATTCCGATTTACTATGAAATCTGCAAGCTTTTCAAAAGCGAAAGAAAAAGCTCTGACGATTAAAACTGAATTAAAGACATACAAAAACACGGCAGTTTTTTATCAACTGCCGTGTTTGATTTTGCTGTAAAATATGTCCTTGTATAAAGTGTAAACCATGTTGTTGTTGACATAGTATTCGCCCATATGCCATAGATTGTGCAAACAGATAATTGTACAAATAAAATTTTACGGAATCATAACTGTGTCTGTTGTGTCGAGCTGTGAAGTTCTCATTGCGGGCTTGCAGAGTTCAATCTGCCTGCCGTCTTTGATAAAGAGCGGAACTTCATTGAGGGCAACCTCAATATAATGAGTACCCTTGCTCATTTTTTCTGTCGTAATGCTTGTACCGCTGAGTTTTACAAAAGTCATGTTCTCGGGGAGATAAACATATCTTCCGCCTACATTCTGCTCATATACAGGGCAAATCATGCACTCGTCACCGAGCATAAGCTGTGTTTCACATTCACGGGCAATTTTATCATCGGGATAATCAAACGAGAGCGGTCTGAAAATCATATCATTTTCTTCGCTTGCCTTTTTGAATGTTCTGTAAAGGTACGGAATAAGTCTGTAACGAACCTCAACAATATCCTTGAAATCATCGCTGTTTTCAAAGCTGTAGCACTCCTGATTTCTTGTGCCGAGAGCGGCATGGTTACGCATAAGCGGAGTAAACACACCGAGTGCAAGGAAACGAAGAACAAGGTCACGGGTTGCGTTTTCGTTAAAGCCTCCGAGATCTGCACCGCAGTATAGAAAGCCGCACATATTTGCCGACGGGAGCATTTTGAGGTCAAGAAGAATGTGTGACCACCAAGAGTGGTTATCGCCGAACCAGATACCGCTTGAACGGTGAGCTCCTACATATGACGCACGGGAGAACATAAGAATTTTTTCTTTACCGAACTCCTCCGCAAAATATTCACCGGCTGCCTTTGTCATATTAGCACCGTAAATGTTGTGAACCTGATCATGGCAAACCTGTTTGCCGTCAACTGTATGGTAAATGCTTGAATAATCCTCGGGACTGTTTGAAAGACCTGCGAATGTGTCCTTGAGCTCAAAGAATTTTGAAAGGTCAAGGTTCTGCCCTTTGAGAGAAGCCGCCTTATCAAGTGCTTTGTTAAGTCCTTTTACCGAATAGAAAATTGCAGGCTCGTTCATATCGTTCCAGAAGCCGTCAATTCCCATATCTGTGAGAATTTTATATTTTGAACCGAACCACTTTCTTACATCCGGACGGAGAAAATCGGGAAAGCCAACGATACCGGGCCATACACCGCCCTCAAAATCCGTGCCATCCTCGTTTTTGCAGAAGTATCCGTTCTTTCTGCCCTCTTCATAGATATCGTAGCCGTTCTCTTTTTTAACGCCTGCGTCAATAATCGGAATGAGGTGGATTCCTTCTTTCCTTTTCTTTGAAACATAGTCCTTGAAATTCGGAAATTTTTCATCATCAACAGTAAAGTCCTTGTAACGCTCCATATAGTCGATGTCGAGATATACGCAGTCAAGCGGAATTTCTGCCTTGTTGTAACCGTCAACAACAGCGTCAACAGCTTCGGCATTGTGATAGCTCCAACGGCTCTGCTGATAGCCGAATGCCCAAAACGGCGGAACATAGCTTGTGCCGATTGATTTTCTGAACTCTTTTACGATTTCAAGCGGCTTTGTGCCGTCAATATAATAAATATCAAAATCAGTGCCGTCAATTGTGATAACGGTTTTGTTTGTGGTTATGTAGCCGATGTCCCAACGGATTTTTGACGGGAAGTCGATAAAAATACCAAAAGTTTTTGAACCGCTGAGCATAAGAAAATTGTGAGCGGCATAGAGGGATGACTTTGTTTCGGTGTGGAACGGGTCATCACTGCAAAAGCTGTTATACACCCAACCACGCTTGTTGATTCCTCTCGGAGCTTCGCCGAGACCGTAGACGATGTCACTGTCTGCCATATCAAATTCAAAGACAAAATTTCCGTTCTCGAACTTGCCGCCGAGCGGAAATTCCGCAATAGGCAGAGCGTTAAATTTTTCAACAACAGCCTGCGTATCAATCGGGTTGCCCGATGTAAACTTTTTAATCATTAAAGCACTTCCTTCTTTATTAAAATTTTCCGATTTTTTCAAAGCGTTCTGCAAAATCTTGCCGACACGCACTTACAATTTTAGTATAACATTAATTTTGATTATTGCAATGGTAAAATTTATTTTTATATTATTTTATTTTTGTGCATTAAAAAAGCACCTTTACGAGCCTGTAAAGGTGCAAATTTTATTCTTTTACGCTTTATCAGTCAAAAATGTCATTCTTGCTTTCGGACTTTCCGTCTTCGTAAATCTTGAGGTTTCCCGTACCGTCACACACACCGAGAAAAACATCTTTGAGCCGTTTGCGGTTGTTGTCAAGCTGTTTTTTGAGCCATTCAAGATTAAAGCCCGATTCGGCAAGATTTTTCTCGAGAATTTTCCCGTCCGTAATAACCACGGACTCGGGTCGGGTTTGGTGAACAATGATTTTTAAATCATCCGGAGTTGCAGGGCGCTTTTTGTCCTTTGGCAGAACCGACAAATCGCCGTTCTGTTCAAGAAAAACCGTTTCGACATCATCAAGGCTGAAATATCCCTTTTCACGCATTCGTGTAAGAAATTCGTTTATATCAATTTTTGCAACCGAAAAATTCTTTTTGTACAACTTTCCTCTGTCGAAAATCACAATAGACTTGCCTGTTAAAAATCTTCGTAACATTGTTGATTTTTGCGAAAGCCACGAACAAAGCATAACAATTATTACATAAACAATGAGTGACGCAAGACACGCCCAAAAGTCTGACATTTCGGTTGTCGCCATCTCCGCTGCGATTGAACCGATTGTGATTCCGTTGATGTAGTCAAAAAGATTAAGGCTTGACATCTGCTTGTTGCCGATGAACTTTGACAGCAGGAACAATACTGCAATTGAAACGGGCGCCGTTATTAATGCACGCAAAAAGTCCATAATATCCCCTCCGATAGGGTTATTATGGACTTTAAATTATTTTTTATTCCGCAAAATTACCAAGGCTTAACTGTGCCTGTGATTTCCGAAACGCTCTTGATTCCGTTTTTGTCGAGCCATTCGTTCATACCGTCAGCAATTTTAATAGGCGCATACGGATCTGTAAAAAGGACTGTACCGATTTGAAGTGCGGTTGCGCCTGCCATCATCATCTCGATTGCATCCTGCCAGCTTGAGATACCGCCCATACCGATAATCGGAATTTTAACTGCGTTTGCAACCTGCCAAACCATTCTTACTGCAACAGGGAAAATTGCAGGGCCGCTCATTCCGCCTGTGTTGTTGCGGATAATCGGTCTGCGTGAGTTGATGTCGATACGCATACCTGTGAGCGTGTTAATCATTGAAATTGCGTCTGCACCGTTTGCCTCTGCCGACTGTGCGATTGATGCAATGTCGGTAACATTTGGGCTGAGCTTTACGATAAGCGGTTTTTTGCAATACTTTTTGACAGCCGCAGTAATTGCACCTACGGATTCACAGCTTGTTCCGAACTGCACTCCGCCGCTCTTGACATTCGGGCATGAGATGTTGAGCTCAATCATATCGACATCGGTTTCGCTGAGTTTTTCAGCCATTGCACAATAATCTTCGGGAGTGTTGCCGGCAATGTTTGCAATGATAACCGTATTCTGCTTTTTGAGCCACGGCAAATCCTCATTGATAAAAACATCAACACCGGGGTTTTGAAGTCCTACTGCATTCAAAATGCCGGAAGGAGTTTCGGCTACTCTCGGAACAGGATTGCCGTCACGGCGGGTAAGTGTGATACCCTTGCATGAAATACCGCCGAGCTTTTCAAGGGGATAAAGCTCTGAATATTCCATACCGAAACCGAATGTTCCCGATGCGGCAATGAGAGGATTGTTAAATTCCACTCCGCAAACTTTTACAGATAAATCAGCCATTGAAAACTACCTCCTCAGCATTAAATACGGGGCCGTTTTTGCAGACATGCTGCATAATTTCTTCACCGTTTTTTCTTACCTTTACTGCGCACACAAGGCATGCGCCCATTCCGCAAGCCATTCTCTCCTCAAGAGAAATCTGACACGGCTTACCTGCCTCTTTGCAAACATCGGCAATAGCCTTGAGCATCGGGGTAGGACCGCATGCACAAACCTCGTCAACCTCTGAGATTTTTTCTTTGAGAACATCTGTTACAAAGCCGTGGATTCCCGCACTTCCGTCATCTGTTGTCAGCACAAGTTCTGCACCGGCTTTCTTGAAATCATCCTGAAGAATAATAAGATCTTTGTTTCTGAAGCCTGTGATAACAAGCGGATTTTCACACTGCTTTGCTGTGTAGAGCATCGGAGGAACTCCTATACCGCCGCCGATAAGGCAATAACGCTTGCCCTTTTCAATCTTAAAGCCGTTGCCGAGAGGAGCGAGAATGTCAACACTTTCGCCCTTTTTCATCTCGGACATAATTTTTGTTCCCTCACCCTTTACCTGGTAAACAAGGCGGAGAACACCGTTTTCGCTGTCACAAACCGAAATAGGTCTGCGCAGAGTTTTTGAAGGCACATAAACATGGGCAAACTGTCCGCACTTTGCAAGCGGAGCAAGCTCGTCATTTTTTACCCTCATATCAAAAATGCCGTCTGCAATCTGTTCGTTTGACAAAAGTTCAAACTTCTGAACATCATACTTTTTCATAATATCATTCCTTTGGTTAGCTTTATTTATATAAAATCAATTTTCAATCGGAGTGTCCCTGCACTGCGGACAAAAGTGAACATCTCATCACATCGCCGTTAATCAACATATTCAAGTTCAGCAGTCAGCACACCTAACTCATCCTTGCGATAAACATAACAGCTTTCCGCAAGCCTTGGTGAATAACCGTTAATCTCATTAGCCTCTGAAATCCAGTTATAAAGATAACCGTCATTCATCATCCTGTCATACATATAATTGAAATCGGTGTTCTTATCAACAACAATGCTGAAATATTCATCCCCGTTTTTTGCAGCATTTGCAACAGCTCGGCTTACATCATCGGCATTATCAGGATCTGAAACAGTCGGGTACTTATAGTTAAAATAGTTGTACTTTTCAGCCGTACACTTTGGAACATAAAAATTACACCATGTAGCAACGCTCAAATAAGTTTGTGAATTAAGCTCGGAATACTTATATGACAGCTTATGATCCTTGAACATAAGGTCATCGGTTAGGTTAAAATAGTCGTTTTCCGCATAATTATTTTCGCCGTCGGTATCATTCCATGTAACATCAATTTGGTACCAATCGCCGCCGATTTTTACACCGTTCCATGCGTGATTGTCTGAATCGGCTGTTCCCGAAAGTAATACGCAGTCAATATTCGCCTTGTTGCACAAAAGCTGAAAGGCTCTTGCGTAACCCTCACACACGGCTTTACCGTCAACCAAGGCGCCGTAGGCATCGTTTTCATTGCCCTGAACATCATCGTTTTCAGCCGCTGCATCGTCATACTTGCAGTTATCAATTATATAGTTGTTAATGTATTCTTCTCTTTCAAAATCATTGCCCGAGGGCAAATTCTTCAAAACAGAAGCAACGGCAATATTGAATTTTTTCTTGGCGGCTATAAGCTTATCATTTTGAACAGTATAATCAAGCTTTACGCTTGTTGTGTCACCATACGGAACAAAAAGACTTGACCCCTTGAGCCAAAAAGTTTCGGGGTGGTCGTTTTTGTATGCCTCAACAGCCTGTGTAATCTGATAATCGGAAAGCGAGCCTGTTGTTGTAATGTTTGGTGCATACACGGTATCAACACTCTTTGCGATTCTCATATACAGTTCTTTTACATAATCATCGGTAAGCGTCTCGTAGGCATAATCGGTTTTTACATCTGCATAATCCTTGTCGTTTTCAACATCTTGTGCACTCGGAGTTGTAACGGATTTTTCTATGATAGAGCTTCTCTTTGGTTCACTGCTTTCGGAATCATCCGTCAACGAACATGAACAGCCGAAAAATGCAACCGCACAGGTTATTAAACAAACTAAGGCAGTTTTATATATTTTCAAAGAATCATCTCAATTTTATTTTAAACTATTTATTCCATATACGGAATACGGCAGCAGTCAAAACTGACTGTCGCCGTATGGATTTGTCATGTTCTATTTTACTTTATTTTCGCCTTGCAGTCAATGCAAATTTGAGCATTAAACTACTTTCCCGTAACATGGGTATCACCGAAAGCCTCGGCATAAACATTATTGTCGAGAATCATTCTTGAAACGGTAAAGAGGTTGTTGCATCTGTTATTGAGTTCGTCAATATCATCCTTGCCCTTTGCACCCTTGAAAGCGGTGTATTCGCCTGTTGACGCATTGTATTTTCCGCTCTGGGAAATCCAGCTTCTGTCGGCAAACACAACGAACGGTTCTTTGTTTCCGAAAACATCCGTACCTGCCAACATTCTGCTGTCATATTCAAGACCGAGCACATTTGAAAGCGTGGGCAGAATATCAAGGCTTGAACAGTATGTGTTAACCTTGACGGGCTTTTTCATTGAACCGCTCCACAACAGCCATGCATTTTTGTACTGTTCAAAGGTTGTGTCAACCTTGTGCCCCGCAAGTTCGGACACACCGTCAAATTCATCAAGCGAATACGGATAATGGTCGTCCGTAAGGCAAATAAGGGTGTTGTCAAGCTTGCCTGTTTTTTCAAGTCTTGCAAGAAGATATTCCATTGCCTTGTCAAGCTCAATGTTTGCGGCAAGATAGCCCTTGACCTCATCGCTGTATTTCAGGTCTTTTACAAGGTCTGCGTTGCGTTCGCTCATGGTGTTGTATGAATATCCGCCGTGACCGCTGACCGTCATATAATAAACGCTGAAGCTGTCGGAATTTATGTAATCGTCAACCGTTTTCTGCATCATCTTGAGGTCGGAATTCGGCCACACATTTTCACCGAGGTCAAGACCTTTTCCGATTGCAGAGTAGTCATAGCCGATATTTGTAAGGTACTTGTCCCTGTCATAGTAATCATAGGTGTGATTGTGGTAAGCGTTAACTGTTTTGCAGCCGAGTTTTCTGCTCTGCTCACCGAGAGTGAACGGGAAGCTGACATTATTTTCGGCTGACTTTGAAAAGCTCCACACACCGGATTTTGGAATCAAGCCTGTAAGATTTGCATATTCACCGTCAGTTGTGCTTACGCCCCACGCAGGCGAATAGTAATTTTCAAATTGAAATCCCTCGTTATACATTTTGCAGAGTGTCGGAGTCAGATCCTTGTCAATTGCATACTGCGAAAAGCTTTCGGCTGTAATGAAAATTATGTTGTAGCCCTTGAACATACCCGTGTATTCGTTGGTATAGCTCGGTTCTTCGCTGTCAAAATATTCATAAAGCGACTTTAGCTCATCATTATTTGTACTCTTTGCAAGCTTTGAAAAATCAGCACTCATAATCTGAGCTTTCTGCTCTGTTTTTTTAATTTCATCGGCAGTCGATTCTTTATTTTTCGGCTTGCTGTTTGTGCGTATATTCGCTTTGTAACCGAACATAAGGCGGCTGATGTCAAGCCTTTGCATTGTGTAAAGTCCGTAGCGTTCACACACGGCAACCTGTTGCAATTCACCGTAATAAAGATTGTAGTTGCTCTTTGTGTCGGAAGAATCACGGTCAATGCCTACCGCAAGGACAGTTCCGATCTGAAAAACCACCGCAATCAAAAGCACAATCAGCTTGCCTTTTAACTTTACCTTTGAAAAGTCAAACAACTTTCCGCCGAAAATTATAAAGAAAGCAAGCGGAACAAAAAGTAAAACAACAAACACAATTCTGCTTGTTATCGCAGTCATAATCATATCAATTGAATTGAATGCCTGCCCTGCGCCGCCGTTTGTAACGCTGCTTACAACAACCATTGTGCCAAAAACATTATAGTATATCATCTGCACACCGTACCATATCGTCAGTACCGCCGTGAGTGCAGTTGCAATCCCTCTGTTTACCCCTCTGCGTTTTGAAAAAGAACACAACAAAACAAGTACCGCCGAAAGCACGATTGTGAACAGGAATGTGAAAGCAAAACCGCCGAGCACATCAAACCCCGACGCAATTTTAAGGTCGGTTTCAAGCCATAAAACCAATAGCGGAAAGTACGCAAAAAATGCGATTCTCTTTGCAAATCCGTGATTTCTCTTTGGCTTTCTGTAATAGTCAAAATTTGAACTTCCGACTTTTACGGCAGGCTGTCCCACATAGTGATTTCTTCTTGAAGATCCGCTGTTTGTGCCGTCTGAATATGTCATTTAATTCTCCTTTCTTTTTCAATGCAGTTATTAAGTAGATTATAAAGCGAAAACGCCGCCATTGCAATGACAAATTTCACCAAAATTCGCCATATATGACACATTCGGACTTTTTATATATTGAAACAGTTGACCTTTTGTAGTATAATTATAGTTTGATGAGAGGCTTATGTGAAAAGCTATGCAGATTGCGGTTTTGAACAAGGCTTCTTAATTTATGTATTATTATGAAAAGGAAGATTTTTATGGCAAAGAAACAGTTTAAATCAGAGTCAAAAAGACTTCTCGACCTTATGATTAATTCAATTTACACTCACAAAGAAATTTTTCTTCGTGAGATTATTTCAAATGCAAGCGACGCTATCGACAAGCTTTGCTTCATTTCTCTTACCGATGACAAGGTCGGTCTTGACAGAGGCGATTTCAAAATCGTTTTAAAGCCCGACAAAGAAAGCCGTACTCTTACAATCACTGATAACGGTATCGGCATGAACAAGGATGACCTTGAAAACAACCTCGGCACAATCGCATCCTCAGGCTCACTCAAATTCAAGCAGAGCATGGAAGAAAAGCAGGACGACATTGACATTATCGGTCAGTTCGGTGTTGGTTTCTACTCGGCATTTATGGTTGCAAAGAAGATTACCGTAAACACAAAGAAGTACGGTGAGGATACGGCATATTGCTGGCAGTCAAGCGGTGCAGACGGCTACACAATCAGCGAGATTGAAAAGGAAAATGCCGGCACAGAGATTATTCTTGAAATCAAGGATAACACAGACGATGAAAACTATGACGAATTCCTTGAGCAGTACAGAATACAGGGACTTGTCAAGAAGTATTCCGACTACATCCGCTACCCGATTGTTATGGATATGACAAAGAGCAGAGTTAAGGAAGAAACCAAGGACAGCGACAAGCCCGAATATGAGGATTACACGGAAACCGTAACACTCAACAGCATGATTCCTCTTTGGCAGAGAAGAAAGAAAGATGTTACTCAGGAAGAATATGACAAGTTCTACAGCGAAAAATTTATGGCTATGGACAAGCCACTTAAAACTATCGTAACTTCTGTTGAAGGTGTTGTAACCTACAAGGCATTGCTCTTTATTCCGTCTGTTGCTCCTTATGACTACTACACAAAGGAATACAAAAAGGGACTTCAGCTTTATTCAAGCGGTGTGCTTATTATGGATAACTGCGAAGAGCTTTTGCCCGAGCACTTCCGTTTTGTAAAGGGTATTGTTGACAGCGCAGACCTTTCGCTCAACATTTCAAGAGAAATGCTCCAGCATGACCGTCACCTCATTACAATTGCTCAGAACATTGAAAAGAAGATTAAAAACGAGCTTACTTCAATGCTTCAGAATGACCGTGAGAATTACGAAAAATTCTTCAACGCATTCGGCAGACAGCTAAAATACGGTGTTGTTTCGGACTACGGTATGCACAAGGAAGAACTTCAGGACCTTATTATGTTCTATTCTTCAAGCGAGAAAAAGCTTGTTACGCTTTCGGAATATGTTGACAGAATGAAAGAAGATCAGAAGTTCATCTACTTTGCAACAGGCGAAAATGCCGCTGCAATCGACACACTTCCGCAGACAGAGCTTATCCGCTCAAAGGGTTACGAAATTCTTTATTGTACAGAGGAGATTGACGAGTTTACTCTACAGTCACTCATGACATATAAGGAAAAGAAATTCTGTTCGGCAATGAACGATGACCTCGGCATTGAAACCGAGGAAAATAAAGAGGATGAAGAAAACAAGGACGCACTTCTTACATTTGTTAAGGAAACACTCGGTGACAAGGTTGCAGAGGTTACCGCATCAAAGAAACTTGTTTCACATCCTGTTTGCCTTACGGCAAAGGGCGGTATTTCATTTGAAATGGAAAAGTATTTCAACTCAGTTCAGCCTGACGCAAATATGAAGGCTCAGCGTGTGCTTGAGCTTAACCTTTCACATCCTGCCGTTAAGAAGATGGAAGAATTTATCAAAAGCGATGTTGACAGAGCAAAGAAGTATGCCGAGGTTCTCTACAGTCAGGCACTTCTAATCGCAGGACTTCCGCTTGAAAATCCGTCCGAATACACAGACCTTGTCTGCTCAATTATGTAAATTTACCGATTTCCGCAATTCAGTAAGGGCGCTCATTGGGCGCCCGCAGGAGCATTGTACGCTCCTTTACATAAATCACACATACATTCTCACATTTCACGCCCGATTTCCGATCAAAACGGAAATCGGGTGTTTTGTTTTTGCAGAAAATTCCGCAAAATCTTTTGCAATAATATTGATATAATTCTGTCTCTTATACACATCTGACGCTGCCGACGATCGCATAAGTGTA
>ENA-UAOT01000356-UAOT01000356.1-human-gut-metagenome-genome-assembly--contig:-NODE-356-length-23242-cov-7.697460_pt1 | contig 23242 bp, 9 predicted proteins | sample MGYA00243475_ERZ654567 | MGnify/ENA primary metagenome ERZ654567 (study PRJEB26926, sample SAMN06164482) | human gut metagenome | biome: ENVO:00009003; feature: ENVO:2100002; material: ENVO:00002003... | reverse complement strand
GATGTGTATAAGAGACAGTGCAAATGTAAGCTATATTTAGCTTCTCAAACTGTATAAATCTTGCAGTAAGGGGATGTAAATCGTGCAATGAACGATTTGTGTATCTGAAATAGAGATTTTATTTCTATTTTTGAATTGCAATAGAAAACTGATGTCATGAAAAGCAGATTTTTACTTTATTTCTTGTTGATACCTATCCTTTTGTCAGCGCAGCCTTATGCTGTCAGGCAGTTAGGGATAGAGAAGGGGTTATCTAATAATTATGTAGTTAGTATAGCCCAGGATAAAGAGGGCTTTCTATGGTTTGCAACAGAAGAAGGTTTGAATAAATTTGATGGAACACGTTTCATTACTTACTATAAGAATGAAACAAGGAACGGATATGGTATTACAGGAAATGAATTGAACTGCCTGTTGGACGATCCGAAGGATTCCATTTTGTGGATTGGTACGCAAAGAGCCGGGCTAAATGCCTATGATTATGTAAACGATACTTTTACATTCTATCGGCATAATGAGGCTGCACCTGAAAGTATCATTACGGATGATGTTACCAATATTGTTGCAGCCGCCGATGGAAATTTGTGGGTGACTACTTATTGGAAAGGAATAGAATACTTTGATAAAGAAACCGGCCATTTTTCTCATTACAATACTGCAACCGTACCGGGACTGGCTAGTGATAATATTTGGACAGTGGCCGACGGAGGTAATGGTAAACTGTATATAGGACATGTACATCACGGCTTCAGTATTCTCTCCATAAAAGATAAGAAGGTAAGAAACTTTGTTCATGATCCGAATAACCGGAATAGTTTGCCGGGTAATGAAGTGAGATGTGTGTATAAGGATATGAACCATAATATCTGGGTAGGTACGAATAAGGGATTGGCATTGTTTAATCCGGAATCGGAAATTTTTATCCAGTTTAATTCAGATGGGAATCTTTCACATTATATTTATGACATCCGACAGCTTGACGGCAATAAGTTGTGGATAGCTATGGAGTTTGGTGGAATAGCTATAATGGACTTGTCGCAACGTTTGTTCCTGTTGCCCGAGCAGACCCAATTTCATTATATCAGGGAAGGAGACGATGGATACAGTCTGTCTAACTCAAGTGCGAGGTGTATTTTTCAGGATTCATTTAAGAATATATGGACCGGTGTATGGGGTGGCGGCATAAATTTCCTAAGCTATGAACCACCATTATTTAGCGGTTATTACTATTCTCCCAATCAGAACTCCATGAGCCGTTTGAATAATAAAACAGCAAGTAGCATTTGTGTGGATAGTCAGGGTAAATTGTGGATTGGGACAGATGGAGGCGGAATCAATGTCTTTGATAAAGGCAAGCGAGTGGCTGTTTATCTGGAAGATACAGAAGATATGGGAGGAAATTCCGTATTGGCTTCATTGCGCGACTCGGAAGATAATCTGTGGTTTGGCTTGTTTATGGGTGGTGTGAATTATTACGATGCAAAAAGAAAGATGTTTTATCGGAATTTCCTCAAAGAAATAGAATATGAGGATATCCGTTCGTTCTATGAAGACGATCAGCGTATTTTGTGGATTGGTACCAGCCGTGGTATTTACAAGGTCGATCTGACTGATAAAAAGATTATAGGGCATTATGAATTTGAGAATAATCTTGTTCGTTGTGTTCTGAAAGATTCTCGGGGACATTTGTGGGTAGGTTCTTTTGGTAGCGGACTGGGAGTAGGGGATAGTAAGTTGCAGGATATCAAGCTTTTTAATATTGAGAACCTGTTTCCTTCCAATACTATCAATGCTATTTATGAAGACAGCAGGAAGAATATATGGGTCGGAACAGGAGAAGGACTGGTATGTTTTTCTTCATTGCCCAATTGGGAATATAAGGTTTACCGCCGTGAAGAAGGTTTGACCAATACTCACATACTTGCTATAACGGAAGATGCTAACCATAATATTTGGGTGAGTACAAATAGAGGAATCAGTTGTTTAGTGCAGGATAAAGGTATTTTCTATAATTATGACCATTGGGATAATGTGCCGATGGGAAACTTTATGAGTGGTAGTGTAGCGCAAGATCAGAATGGGGAGATTTATTTCGGCTCTATTAACGGATTGTGCCATTTTAATCCGGATTTTGTTCTGGCAAAACGTGAAGCTCCTGCGGCTGTCATTACAGAGATGAAGATATTTGCTCCTTTAGGCAATGCGGGAAGCAATGAAGAAGTGGTAGCTATTGACGGGCAGTCGAAAGTAAGGCTGGGTTACATGCAGAACAGCTTCAATATCACTTTTAATATACGGAACTATGCGTTAGTCAATCAGGTGGAGTATGCTTATATGCTGAAAGGGCTTGAAGATGCATGGTATACGGTGACTGATCCCAATAGTGTTACTTTCCGTAATATACCTCCCGGCGATTACCATTTTCTGGTAAAAACCCGTGTTAAGAACCAGGAATGGTCCGATGAGGTTACAACGCTGGATATCCATATTGTTCCTCCCTTGTGGCTGACTTGGTGGGCAAAATGCAGCTATATATTGTTGAGTGGTACTATTCTGTTCCTCATTCTTTATGCTTACAAAAAAAAGCTCGACATGGAAGTTCTCTACGATCTGGAAAAGAAGAACCATGTGCAGGAACAAGAATTGAATCAGGAGCGTCTGCGTTTTTATACTAACATCACGCACGAGCTTCGTACACCGCTGACTTTGATACTGGGGCCGCTGGAAGATATGCAGAAGAGTAATTCGCTTTCTAACAAGGATGCTCAGAAGATATCAGTTATCCATCAGAGTGCGATACGATTGCTAAATCTGATCAATCAGATACTGGAATTCAGGAAGACGGAAACGCAGAATAAGAAACTTTGCGTGGCTCATGACAATATAGCCAATCTGGTGTACGAAATAGGACTTAAGTATAAAGAACTGAACCGTAAGCCGGACATTGAATTCCATATTGAGCTGGAAAAAGACGATATGCCTCTGTATTTTGATAAAGAAGTGGTGACAATTGTTCTGGATAATCTCATTTCCAACGCTATTAAGTATACTGAAAAAGGCTCTATCGGCTTGGGACTACGTAATGTGGTACGGGATAATATCAATTATACTGAAATAAAAGTAAGTGATACGGGTTTTGGCATTACTTCCGAGGCATTACCTAATATTTTTAACCGTTATTATCAGGAAGGAGGCGATCATCAGGCTTCGGGTACAGGTATCGGGCTGGCATTAGTGAAAAATCTGGTGACATTGCATGAGGGGGAGATACGGGTGGAAAGTGTCTTGGGAACAGGCAGTACTTTCTACGTTTATTTATTGACGGACAATACCTACCCTCATGTATTGCATGCCGACTCACCAGAGAGGGCGTCAGTAGATGGAAAGGAAGAAAGAGAGGAAGTTCCGGAGTCAACCTCCAACGGAAAGCGAATATTGCTGATAGTGGAAGATAATCAAGACATCTGTAATTATATTGCTGAATCTTTCTCCGATGATTTTGAAGTGAAAACAGCTGCAAATGGGCAGCAAGGCATGGAGCAAGCATTGAGTTGTATTCCCGATATCATCGTAAGTGATATTATGATGCCCATAATGAACGGGATTACGATGTGTAAAATGTTGAAAGAAGATGTACGTACCAGTCATATCCCCATTATCCTGCTGACTGCTAAAGACTCTCTGCAGGATAAGGAAGAAGGTTATCAAGTAGGGGCTGATTCTTATCTGACAAAACCTTTCAGTGCTACCCTTCTGCATAGTCGCATCAACAACTTGCTTGAGTCTCGCAAGCGATTGGCGGAGCGTCTTAATACCAATACTCTGCATCACAATATGGATGAGAAACGCGCTTTGCTGGCAGACTCCCTGAACAAATTGGATAATGAGTTCCTTGAAAAGATAAACCGGTTGATAGAGGACCGTTTGTCATCCGAAAAGATAGATATAGGTTATCTGGCTGATAACATGTGCATGAGTAAATCTACATTGTATCGTAAAATGAAGGCATTGACGGGGTTGTCTACCAATGAGTATGTTCGTAAGATAAAGATGCAGTATGCCGAACGTTTGTTGCTGGAAGGTCGGTATAATGTTTCCGAGATTGCTTTCAGAGTAGGCATAAATAGTGTGGTTTACTTCCGGCAGTGTTTTAAGGAGGAGTTCGGAGTGTTGCCTTCGGATTATTTGAAGCAGCCGTAAAGGGGATAGGTGTTTGTAATAAACTTGTTTATCATCAAACAAATCATTTATTTCGCTGCCTTGCAGTTTTAATCTGCCGGGATGCCGTATTGCCGAAACCGTAAAGCTTTGCCAACTTCTTGCCACCGCATTGGCACAGTTGTGCCATAGGCGTGGCAATGTTGTGCCACTACGATGGCAAAGTAGTGCCACAGGCATGGCAAAAACATGGATATATAGATGGGAGATTGCTAACCTGTAGGTGGGTGATTGCTACCATTCGTAGTCTTCTACGTAAGCATCAAACTCTTGTTTTCCGGTTGCACCGCATTGTTTTAAGATTTTCTGTACGTCCCTTTGTTCGGCAGGGCTGAGGAGGCGTTCGCCTTTGCGGATGCGGTAATAGGTTCTTCGGCTGAAGTATTCTGTCAGATGGATTATGGCGAGTTGTCTTTGTTTGTGGGGCAGGTTATCAAGGATATTCATGCAGCCTTTGGCATATTGCACCTTTTGGCTGGAGCGATAATGGGGACATGCACCCTTCAGTTTAGCCTGGTATTTGGGGCTGATGACTACCCAGTATTCCGCGCTGTCCGGCACTTCTTGCTCTATCAGTTGCCGCAGGCAGGTAGATGCTTTGGGGCACTGGCGGTTGAGGCATAAGGGATAATTGTAGGGTATGTTCGTAAAATGATGTTCTTCTTCCATAGTTATGAGTTGTTTTGTTGTTGTTTCCAAGGCAGTTATCTTTATTCAAAATAGAAGCTCAGTGTTTCTTTTGTGATGACTACGATTGTATTTCATAGCAAAAGTAATCATTATTCGGATACGATTACCCGGATAATGATTACTTTTATCAATTTATTTCTCTTCGAACGTATTGAAAGAATGTGGCTGGAGTTCTACATTCAGATAGCGGTTGTTTAATTTCAGGGTTATTTTCTTGGCTTCATTGTTGAAGTTTCCGGCTATCACTACCTTTTTCTTTTCTGGAGTTTCCACTACCAAGACCGGTGTTCTTCTTTCTGTTGAAGGCTTGTAGGCTATTACACGTGAACCGGGTGTTACGAACTGGCTATAATGTCTTACTGCATAATACTCCGGTGTAAGAGTTGCCGTACGGGATTTTGAATCAACGTGTATCAAAGCGTTCTGTTTCCATCCCCAGGGACTTTCACCATTATCGCAGAGGGTATTGTTCCAGAAGGTGTACTCTTCGCAGCCATTACCCAGGTAGTGGTTAATCAGATGGAAGGTGTGTTCGCCCGCTCTCCAGTCGAAGGTGCCCCCACCGCATTCGCTTTCTGTCTGCATATACTTGTACTGGGGGTATTTGGCACGTATTTTAGGCAGTATCTGTCCTCCTTCCCACTGAAAGCCAATTCCTTGAACGCTTTGCGGCATGCGTGGATCGGAAAGTATTTTATCTACGTAGTCATAGCGGTTGGTATTGAAAGTGCCAAGGTAGAGAGCTACTTCCGGATGATGTTTCTTTAATGTGGGCGCCAGATACTCTACGTTGAAACGTACAGTACCCTCAGCTGTCCAGGCACAACCGGGATACGGGGTATAACTGTATGCTTCGTTCTGATACATGATCATATCGATGGGAATTCCCTGTTCTTTATAGGCATCAATGAATTTACAGAAGAAGTCGGCATAAGTTTGCAGATAGCGTGGGTCTTGAATCATGTAGTCATTCACTGCGAGTTGTCGGGGGAAGACGTCTCCGCGTTTCTCCGTGTTATCCTCATAAAGTACTACATCAGACAGAGGTGACATTTTATTAGTCCTGTCACTGCGTACCGGATAGTCATTGTTAACCTTCATCCAACTGGGAGGAGACCAGGGGGATGTCCAGAAGGTCATGTTGGGATTATACTTTTGCGCTGCACGGATGAAAGGAATGATGGCCAGTTTATCCCGGTTGATATTGAAATACTTCAGTTGGAAGTCGCCTGATACTTCGTCGCAACTGTACCAGTTGCGGGCATAGTCGTTGGCGTTCATCGAAATACGGCCTCTGTTGAAGCGAAGCTCTCCTTCGGGAGAGAACATTTTCTTCAACAAATCGTCCTGTTCATCACGGGTGAGCATGTTCAGGGCATCCCAGCACAGTTCGTTGAAGGTAGTTCCCCATGCTTTGAATGTGGTGCCTTCTTCCGTCCCACTGATATTTAAAAGCGGGGTTTGGGCGGCACTCGGTTGCAGTTTCACTTTGGATTGCTGCCAGAGGTTACCTTCCGTACTACTTACCCGGTTGTAAGTCTGGGCGTATGTTCCGGTGGAAAAGGCGGTTGCCAGACAATAGAGAAATACTTTTTTCATTTTCTTCTTTTTTATGGTAATAAGTTTTCAGGTGCAAATTAAGTAAAATAGTTAATATTATTAAGGGTACAAAAGGCGCAAAAAGGAGGACAAATGGATTCAAACGAAGTCAATACGCCTTTTTTAGGTTAAAAAACATAGGTTTTGTCTGTTGGCTGAATTTGTTCTGGATGGTATTTTTTAATGAGAGGATTAGATAAAGTGTAAGCGAAATGTCAAGGAATAATTTTATGCGTACCTCGCATATAGGCATAAAAAAAGGAGTACCGCTGTACTCCAACCTTTGTTAACCTTAAATCTAATACTATGAAAAACACATTGCAAAGATACGGACTTTCGGGATATCTGCAAATAAAACAAATAAATTAGTGTGTTTTATAACATGTTTTAGTAAAAGTGCCGTTTTTGTTAAGGCTTACTAAGGATTTAAGCCCCCTCAGTACTTGTTTTCTAAAAAAGAATTATCTTTGCATGGCTGCGAAAATAAGCTGCACTTTTGCATATTAATAAATCTATAAAGAACAACTACTGTGAGCGAAGAAGATATTGTCCTTACCCCGATGATGAAGCAGTTCTTGGACCTGAAAGCCAAGCATCCTGATGCCGTTATGCTGTTTCGTTGCGGCGACTTCTACGAAACTTATTCTACCGATGCTGTTGTTGCGGCCGAAATCCTGGGAATTACCTTGACTAAGCGTGCTAATGGCAAAGGGAAGACTGTTGAAATGGCAGGGTTTCCCCATCATGCATTGGATACGTATCTGCCTAAGCTTGTACGTGCCGGGAAGCGTGTTGCCATCTGCGACCAGTTGGAAGACCCGAAGATGACCAAGAAACTGGTGAAACGGGGCATTACGGAACTGGTAACTCCCGGTGTTTCCATCAATGATAATATACTGAATTACCGGGAGAATAACTTTCTGGCTGCGGTACACTTTGGCAAAGGAGCGTGCGGTGTGGCATTTCTCGATATATCTACCGGTGAGTTTCTCACAGCAGAAGGACCTTTCGACTATGTAGACAAGCTATTGAATAACTTTGCGCCTAAAGAAGTGCTTTTTGAGCGTGGTAAGCGGGGCATGTTCGAGGGGAATTTCGGAAGTAAGTTCTTTACTTTCGAACTGGACGATTGGGTATTTACAGAGACCACCGCCCGTGAGAAACTTCTGAAGCATTTTGAAACAAAGAACTTGAAAGGTTTTGGTGTAGAGCATCTCAAGAATGGTATCATCGCTTCGGGAGCTATCTTGCAATATCTTATCATGACGCAGCATACCCAAATCGGACATATCACTTCTCTGGCACGTATTGAAGAAGATAAGTACGTCCGTCTGGATAAATTCACCGTTCGCAGCCTTGAGCTGATAGGCAGCATGAACGATGGAGGCAGCAGCCTGTTGAACGTGATTGATAAAACGATTAGTCCGATGGGAGCCCGCTTGCTGAAACGTTGGTTGGTGTTTCCACTGAAAGATGTATTGCCTATTAATGAGCGTTTGAACGTAGTGGAATACTTCTTCCGCCAACCGGATTTCAAAGAATTGATTGAAGAACAGTTGCATTTGATAGGTGATTTGGAACGTATTATTTCCAAAGTTGCTGTAGGGCGTGTTTCTCCGCGTGAAGTAGTTGCGTTGAAGGTCGCTTTGCAGGCTATCGAACCTATCAAAGAAGCCTGTATGGAGGCGGATAATGCCAGCCTGAACCGTATCGGCGAACAACTGAATATTTGTAAGTCCATTCGTGATCGTATTGAGAAAGAAATTAATAATGACCCTCCGTTGCTGATAAACAAAGGTGGTGTCATGAAGCCGGGTGTCAATGATGAATTGGATGAATTACGCCAGATAGCCTATTCCGGTAAGGATTATTTGTTGAAGATACAGCAGCGGGAAAGCGAACTGACGGAAATTCCCAGCTTGAAGATCGGCTACAACAATGTGTTCGGTTATTATATCGAAGTCCGTAATACGCACAAAGATAAAGTTCCGCAGGAGTGGATACGTAAACAAACTCTGGCAAATGCTGAACGTTACATCACGCAGGAGCTGAAAGAGTATGAAGAGAAGATACTCGGCGCCGAAGATAAAATATTGATTCTGGAGACTCAGCTTTATACAGAACTTGTGCAGGCTTTAAGTGAGTTTATCCCTGCCATCCAGGTCAATGCAAACCAGATAGCACGTCTGGACTGCCTGCTTTCCTTTGCCAATGTGGCGCGTGAGAATAACTATATACGTCCTGTTATTGAAGATAACGATGTGCTGGATATTCGCCAGGGACGCCATCCGGTTATTGAGAAGCAACTTCCTATAGGGGAAAAATATATTGCCAATGATGTGATGCTGGATAGCAGTTCGCAACAAATCATTATCATTACCGGTCCGAATATGGCTGGTAAGTCTGCATTGTTGAGGCAAACGGCTCTGATAACGCTGTTGGCACAGATCGGTAGCTTCGTACCTGCCGAGAGTGCGCATATCGGTTTGGTGGATAAGATATTCACCCGCGTGGGTGCCAGCGATAATATCTCTGTTGGCGAATCTACGTTTATGGTAGAGATGAATGAAGCAGCGGATATCCTGAATAACCTGTCTCCGCGCAGTCTGGTGCTCTTTGATGAGTTGGGACGAGGTACGTCTACCTACGACGGTATTTCTATCGCCTGGGCGATTGTAGAGCATATCCATGAGCATCCTAAAGCAAAAGCACGTACACTGTTTGCTACGCACTACCATGAATTGAACGAAATGGAGAAGAGCTTCAAGCGTATCAAGAACTACAATGTTTCCGTTAAGGAGGTGGATAATAAAGTTATCTTCCTGCGTAAACTGGAACGTGGCGGCAGTGAACACTCTTTCGGTATCCATGTAGCAAAGATGGCGGGTATGCCGAAAAGTATCGTAAAACGTGCGAATGACATTCTGAAACAGCTTGAGGCGGACAATCGTCAGCAAGGTATTGCAAGTAAGCCGATGGCGGAAGTAGGAGAGACGCGTGGTGGCATGCAGCTTAGCTTTTTCCAGTTGGAAGATCCTGTGCTCTGCCAGATACGTGACGAGATTTTGAATCTGGATGTGAATAATCTCACCCCGCTGGAGGCGCTGAATAAGCTGAATGACATCAAGAGGATTGTAAAAGGGAAGTAAAACTCGAAATAAAATAATGAAAGGAAATGAAATCTGAGCCTTATTCCGCCAGTTTGAAGAGGCCGCTTCCGAATATGAAGGCGTAGAATGCTGGAGTGCAAGAGAATTGCAGGTATTATTAGGGTATTCTAAGTGGGAGAACTTCATCAAGGTGATTGATAAGGCTAAGGAAGCTTGTGAACATGCCTCAGAACATGTTCTCGACCATTTTCCTGACGTCAGGAAAATGGTTCAGATAGGTTCTGGAGCCGAAAAAGCTGATGCTTACCCGCTATGCTTGTTATCTGATTGCACAAAACGGTGATAGCCGTAAAGAACAGATCTCTTTTGCGCAGAATTATTTTGCGGTGCAAACCCGGAAAGCGGAATTGGTAGAACAGCGTTTACTTGAGTATGAACGTGTAAAAGCTCGTGAAAAGCTTGGGCAGACTGAAAAGCAGTTATCAGGTGTTATTTATGAAAGAGGGGTAGATAGTAAAGGATTTGCCCTTATACGTTCTAAAGGTGACCAAGCGTTGTTTCGTTTGAGTACACAACAATTAAAACGTAAAATGGGAGTTCCCGATAGTCGTCCTGTAGCTGATTTTCTTCCTACTATAAGTATTAAAGCAAAAGATTTGGCTGCTGAAATGACAAGTGTAAACATACAGACTAAAGATTTAAGAGGAATTAATCCGATTGGTCAGGAGCATGTAGATAATAATACAGCTGTTAGAAATATGCTGTTACAGAGAGGGATTGTTCCTGAAAATCTTCCTCCTGCTGAAGATGTGAAAAAAGTACAGAGGAAACTGGACAGTACGGAAAAGAAAGTATTGAAGGAAACCAAAAGGAAATAATCTATGGATTTATATGTTGAGGTTGTAACCTTTGTTACAACCTCATTTTTTTGTTCTTTTAGTCTGTCAATTCCTTCTTCACACTGTCCTTCTGTTGTTCTCTATACTGCCGGGGCGGCATGCCGAAGCGTGAAGAGAACAACTTATAGAAGGTACCGCGGTTATTGAATCCTGTCCGGTCCATAATCTCTTCAATGGTGAGATTCTTGGTCAGTAACAAACGCTCGGCCATCGTAAGACGATATTCCTTGATGATATCAGCCGGTGACTTTTCTGTTATCGGCTTCAGTTTCCGGTAGAATTGGCGGGTGCTATATCCCAGGTCGCTACTCAGCAATTCAACGGATAAGTCGGGGTTTGTGATATTCTTTTTTATGGTTTCCAGAACCTTATCCAGAAATTCCTGATCTTCCTTATGGATGCAGTTCCCATTTTCTACGGTGAAAGAACTGAATATGGAACTGTAATACTCTTTTAAGTCCGATTCGCGCTGAATCAATCGATAGACCACCTTTTCCAGGTATTTCACGTTGAAAGGCTTCGTTACGTATACTTCCGCACCGGCCTCAATACCTTTCACCTGATCGTCTTCGTGATGAAGCGCGGATAATAAAATAAGTGGAATATGGCTCCATAACTTATTCTGCTTGATTTTCTGGGCGAAAGAAAGCCCGTCTGTTTCAGGCATCATCACATCTGAGATAATCAAATCCGGTTGTTTCTGTTCTAAATTAGCCAGAGCCTCTTGGGCGCTACCGAAAGATAGTACATTGTATTTATCCACAAATATCTCCGATACAAACCACAGCATGGAAGGATCGTCATCAATGATCATAATCGTGTGTTTGGAAGTGTCGAAATCGGTGGCGGTCTGTTCCAACGTCATAGGTTCCGTAAGGGCGCTCACAGGCGTTGTTTCGTATTCTTTCCGGGGGATATCTGTCTCTTGCGTAGCGGGTGATAGTTCCGGTAAAGTGACTGTAAATGTCGTTACTTCGTTTTGGATACTGCTGACATTGATTTCTCCGTTCAACAAAGTAGTCATGCTTTTGCAAATAGCCAATCCGAGACCGTTTCGTGAATTCTTCCCATTCATTTCAAAGGAATCCAATATCTTGTAGCGGTCGAATATCTTCGCGAGGTTTTCTTTCGCTATACCTTTTCCTGAATTGGATATGCTAAGAGTCAAATGTTGATTCTCTATCTTCAGGCTAACGGTAATAGTACCTTCTTTCGGAGTATATTTAAAGGCATTGGAGATCAGATTATTGGCTATCTTGTTGAAACAACTGATATCCGTATTCCATTCAATATCCGGTTCGATATCCAATTGATAATTCAGGTTCTTATTCTCAGCCAGTTCACAGAATGATTCTGCAATATTCCGGAGCTTGTCCGATACCGGTAATTTTTGGATAGAAAGTACCTTATGGCCGGTTTCCAGCCTACGGAATTCAAGCAATTCCAGAATCAAGTTATTCAGTTTCTCCGTATTCTGCTGTATCATCTTTCCGTATTTGCGGATATATGAGTCTGATTGCGGGTAAGCAAGTATCTTTTCGCATGGACCGTAAATCAATGTGAGCGGTGTACAGAACTCGTGTGTAATGTTGGTAAAGAAGCGAAGTTTGGATTCGTAAACTTCTTCTTTCTTTTCCCGGTTCAGCTTTTCGATGATGCGGTGTTGTTTCCGACGATATTGACTGATAATTCTGTAGACAGCAAGAATACAAAGTAAAGCTATGATTATAAAGTAGAAGATATATGCCCAGATACTTAAATACCACGGTGGAGTGATCTGGATCAGAAGAGTCTGAGGTTCAGACTCCTTCCCATTCATGTTATTTCTGTATTTTACTAACAACGTATATTGTCCGGGTGGAAGATTGGAAAATACGGCACTGGCTGACGTTCCACTTTCTATCCACTGGTTACTAACTTCATCCAGTTTGTAAGAATAAGAATAGTTGTTGCCGTTTATGTAATCGACTGCCATAAAATTAATGCAAAAGAAATTCTGGCTGTAGTCCAGTTGGAGTATTTCCTTTTCTTTCTTTTTATGAAGAAAGTCATATATATTATATTCTTTTCCGAAGATAGACAATCCTTTCAGGTTTATTTGAGGCATATAGTCTGCCATAATATAAGCGTTAGGCTTGACGGTAACAAATCCGTTTGTCCCTCCGAAGAACAAAGTTTCGGTCAGCAAGTCTTTATAGAAAGCTCCATCGCTGAATTCGGTGACTTCCAAGCCGTTTTCTCTGTCGTATGTCTGTCCGGTATTTGTTTTAGGGTTGAACCTTACCAGTCCTTGATTCGTACTGATCCAAAGGTTATTTTGCTGGTCTTCCAAAATGCCATGTACTGTGTTGTTTGAGAAAAGGTCAGCCCTGTCATGATAATGTGAGTAATCTTCATTGAAGTGAAGTAGTCCGGAACTGGTTCCCAGCCAATATCCTTTCTCATTTTTGTAAATGGCAAAAATATCATTAGCTGTCTGAGTGTTCACTACATCATCAAATCTATATGGAGTTAGCTTTTCGGTTTTAAGATTGAGCCGGTAGGCTCCATAGCCGCGATTACCAAACCAAAGGGTAGAATCATTCTCTACAAAGGAGGTGAAGAAATAATTGGAGGCCATGCGCCCGTTATCTAAAACAGTCCTGTTAGCTGATTTAATGGTAGGGGAACTACTGGTTTTATCCAAAATAATTTTCACAATACCTTCACCTACGGTGGATATCCATAAGGTGGTATCATTTAATTCATTAATGGAATGCACATATTTCACTTTCTTCCCATCGGCTATTACTGTAAATGCTTTTAGTTGTTTGTCCTGATATGAATAGTAGTTGAGACCATTTTCTGTTCCAATCCATAGCTTATTTGTAGAACCGGGAGCAAAGCAATAGACGGTGTTGTCAGTTAGGGTACTGTTGCTGATGGAGATTCGGTCGAAGGAAGTTGGTGTATTGATTTCTGGAGAATAATTCTTGATACGTAATATTCCCCCTCCTTTGGTCCCTATCCATAAGGTTTGTTCCTCGTCGTAGTAAATAGCGCGTATAGGGTTGTTTATTTGGTATACAGGCGTATCCAATAACGTGTTGGTTATGGAGAAAGCATCATTGAAATGCATGTATACTCCTTGCCCATCTGTCCCTATCCAAACAATATCCTGATACTTATCTTTCATCAAGCAGAAGATGCCGGAATGGATTTCTGTATTTTGTATCTGATATTTTATTTTCTGGTCGGACATATATTTTAGTATAATCAATCCACTACTTTTAAAGCCGATGTAGTAGTCATTTTGTTGTTTGATAATGGAGGATACTTCTCCACGTGCTTCAACTTCAGCTTTGAGGTCTGCAATGAAGTATTGTTGTTGATTGCCAAAGTCATATTCATAGAGTGAGTAGTTCTTGTCGATGAAATAGACAAGATTTTCTTCTGCGAATGCCCATAATAATTTCTCTGAATGTGTGAAGAGGTTGTTAGGTATTAAGGTTATGTTTTGGTTCGTTTCGTTTATCTGATAACTACGGGTGTCATTATTAGATGTGAATATCCATAATATATTATTCGTATCAATGGTGACAGACAGCACATGCTCGAATGTAATCTGGGGAATTTTTAGCTTCTGAAAGATTTGTTTTTCCTGTTGATAATAGTATAGATATCCATCATCTTTTACGATGAATAGGCCATTATTATCACTTTTGGCCATGTAGTTCTTGTCTTTGAATTCGGTAAAGCTCCGACATGTTTGCTGTTTAGTATCCAGTCGATCGAGTCCATAGTTAGTTTGAATCCACAATACATCTTTTTCAGTTTCTATAATGTTGTTAATTAGATTGCCAGATAATAATGTTTTGGAAGAATTGACTGGGTTATAGATATGCAGGTCATTACCGTCAAAAACGTTTAAACCATCACATGTACCAATCCAAATGATACCTTGATGATCTTGGTAGAGAGACAAGATGGCACTGTTGGATAATCCGTTCTTATTAAGGAATTGTCGTAAGCTATATGCATGGGCCTGGTGTGTAAGGCAACATGAAATGTAGGTCAACAACAAAATTCCGAAAAGATAGTGTCTGTTTTTCATATTTGTATATCGGACTAATTGGATATTGCAAAGATAGAGAATAATGGTAGGATATGGTAGGGATGTATAAAAAAAAAGTAATGCTTTTCTGACATTTTAGTTCGTTATGCTGCCATGACTGTATTGTGCTACTTTTATGTTGTAAATATGTATCTGTTCTTGTGTGAATGTGTTTACCTTTGTAGAATAATTATATTAAATAAATATCTGAACTATGAAACTACCAATTATCTTATTAGTATCTATGTTGTTTTGCTCAGGCGCTACACACGCGCAAAACGTGAAACAAGAGAAGCTGGCAAAAGCTTATATGGTGGCAGATGCTCACTTGGATACCCAATGGAACTGGGATATACAAACCACCATTAAGGAGTATGTTTGGAACACTTTGTCTCGCAACCTCTTTTTACTAAGAAAGTATCCCAACTATGTTTTCAATTTTGAAGGCGGTGTCAAGTATGCGTGGATGAAGGAGTATTATCCCGGGGAGTATGAACAACTCAAATCATTTATTCGCTCAGGTCGCTGGCATATTAGTGGCAGTAGCTGGGAGGCTTCGGACGTACTGGTTCCTTCCGTGGAATCTTCTATTCGTAATATCTTGCTTGGACAAGAATATTATCGACAAGAGTTCGGGGTAGAGAGCACAGACATCTTTCTTCCCGATTGCTTTGGTTTTGGCTGGACGTTGCCTACAATTGCCAACCATTGTGGGCTCATCGGTTTTTCTTCTCAGAAACTGGATTGGCGTGTCAATCCTTTCTATGGCAAAAGCAAACACCCATTCACGATTGGATTGTGGCAAGGCGTAGATGGTTCTTCTATTATGCTTGCACATGGGTATGACTATGGGAAGCGCTGGAAAAATGTAGACTTATCAGAGAATGAAGAATTGTTGAAATTAGCTGAACGTACACCGTTGAAGACTGTGTATCGTTATTATGGTACGGGTGATACAGGTGGTTCCCCTACTTTGGGTTCAGTCAATTCAGTAGAGAAAGGCATCAGTGGGGATGGGGTATTAGAAATTATCAGTGCGACAAGTGACCAGTTGTTTAAGGATTATTTTCCCTACAACGAACATCCAGAATTGCCCGTTTTCAACGGTGAACTTTTGATGGATGTACATGGGACAGGATGCTATACCTCACAGGCTGCTATGAAACTCTACAACCGGCAGAATGAATTGTTGGGAGATGCAGCCGAGAGATCTGCTGTTACTGCAGATTGGCTGGGCACCGACTACCCTGGTAAGAGTCTGACAGAATCGTGGAAACGTTTCATTTTCCATCAATTTCATGACGACCTTACCGGTACCAGTATTCCCCGTGCTTATGAGTTTTCATGGAATGATGAACTTCTTTCACTGAAACAGTTCTCTAGTATATTGACTGCCTCTGTTGGAGCTGTTTCTGAGAAAATGGATACTCGTACCAAAGGAATTCCTGTCGTATTCTACAATGCATTGGGGTTTCCAGCGACGGATGTGGTAGAAATAGCTATTGAAGCTCCCAAGTTTCCTAAGAGCATTAGCGTATACAATGCAGAAGGTAAAAAAGTATCGTCTCAATTATTGTCTTATAAAGATGGAAAAGTGCATTTGTTGGTAGAAGCTACAGTACCTGCTACTGGATATGCCGTTTATGATATTCGTCTTTCCGGAAATCAACAACAGACAGATATATCTGCTGAGACAATGGTTATGGAAAATTCTGTATATAAGATTCTGCTGAATGAACAGGGGGATATAGTCTCTTTGTACGATAAAGCAAACAATAAAGAGCTTGTTAAGAGTGGTAAATCGATTCGTTTAGCACTATTTACAGATAATGCCTCCTATAACTGGCCTGCCTGGGAAATTATGAAAAAGACAATTGATAATACCCCTGTTTCCATTATGGAAGATGTTAGAATGACTTTGGTTGAAAACGGAGACTTGCGCAAGACTTTATGTGTGGAGAAGCGTCATGGAAAGTCTGTATTTTGTCAGTATATTCGTCTTTACGAGGGAATGCTGGCTGAACGTATCGATTTCTATAATGAAATTGACTGGCAGTCTACCAATGCCCTCTTGAAAGCGGAATTTCCTTTGAATCTTGATAATGAGAAAGCAACCTATGATCTCGGCTTGGGGAGTATTCAGCGAGGTAACAATGCATTGACAGCTTATGAAGTGTATGCTCAATATTGGGCGGATTTAACTGATAGTGATGGTAGCTATGGTGTTGCCATTATGAATGACAGCAAATATGGTTGGGATAAGCCTGATAACCATACACTCCGTTTGACTTTACTGCATACACCTTCCACAAAAAACAATTATTCCTATCAAGACCACCAGGATTTGGGTTATCATACATTTACTTATAGCTTGATGCCTCATGCAGGCAATTTGGACAAAGCGCAAGTTGTGAAAGATGCGGAAGTTTTGAATCAGCGTGTTAAGGCTTTTGCAACAGAGAAACATAACGGAACATTAGGAAAAAACTTCTCATTGGTATCCTCGGACAATGGTAATGTGGTGATTAAGGCTTTGAAGAAAGCGGAAACTTCTGATGAGTATGTGGTGCGTGTATACGAAACAGGTGGTAAGACTCAACAAAATGCTGTGCTAACCTTTGCCGGAAGCATCATAAGTGCTAATGAAGCGGATGGAACAGAAAAGAGTATAGGTAATGCTACTTTTAATGGCAACCAGCTACAAGTTTCCATACAGCCCAACAGTATCAAGACTTATAAACTCCGTCTGAATGCTGCCGAAAAAGAAGAGCTGAAGTCTGAACAACTTCCTCTGAACTATAACCGTAAATGCTTTAGTTGGAATGAATTTCGTTGGGAAGCAGATTTTGAGTCTGGCTATTCCTATGCAGCCGAGTTAATTCCTGCTGAATTAATTGTCAATCGAGTTCCTTTCCGTTTAGAAACCCAGGAAGAACTGAATGGTATGACATGCACTGGAGATACCTTGCAGTTACCTGCCAGGCATACTTACAACCGTTTGTATATCTTAGCTGCTGCTGCGACTTCCGAACAGGATTCTAAAGGTATATTCCGTGTAGGTGGGAGTGTACAGGAGATCGTTGTTCCGTCTTATACCGGTTTTATTGGGCAATGGGGACATACCGGCTATACACGGGGCTATCTGAAAGATGCGGAAGTGGCTTATATCGGTACACATCGTCATTCTGCCGAAGGAGACCAGGCTTATGAATTTACTTATATGTTCAGGTTTGCCATTGATATTCCGGCTAAAGCAACTCAGATCATCCTACCAAATAATAAAGATATCGTCATATTTGCCGCTACGCTTATAGAACAACCTTATACTCCTGCTGAAGCTGTATCTACTTTATTCCGTACTGCCAATAAAGATAATGTCTGTTTGCAAGGGATGACAGAATCAAAAATAAACCTGTTGAAACCAGAACATATCGTTACCTGGTCAGGCTATATCAATGACAAAGAAAAGCCCGCATTTCTTATCGACGGAAATGAGAGTACTAAATGGTGTGATATCTCTATGCTTCCCAATTACGTAGATTTCGATTTAGGGGAAGAGAAAGAAATTAGTGGCTGGAAGATTGTGAATGCTGCCCAAGAGAGTCAGTCCTACATAACTAGTAGCTGTTTTTTGCAAGGTCGGAACAAGCCGAATGAAGCATGGCGCACGTTGGACTTTGTAACCGGAAATAAGCAAAATGTAATTAACCGCTTTTTAGGTAAGACTGAAAAAATCCGTTATTTACGTCTGTTAGTAACTCAGCCAGTGCAGATCCCTAATGGGAAAGATACGCGCATCTATGAGTTTGCTGTTTATGAGTAAATCTGTTGATAGTAATCTTGAACTATAATTGGGTATTAGAAAATACTTTTTTTACCTTTTTGTCATTTCCCTTTTCGTCGGTTTTTCAGACTGAAACTATCGCCTGAAAAACCGACAAAAAGGGAAAATTGGTAGATAAAATGTTTTAGGAACTATAAGGTTAGATACCTTTTGGCGAATTTAATACCGAAGTATTTTTGGTAGTAACTGCTAATTCGCATTAATATGTAATTTCAATGTCTCTGCTATGAACTGACTTAACCATCTCTTTTTGCGAAGTACTTCCTTCTTTTACGTTCAAATGGTCAATCTTGGCCCCCCACACGTTATCGAGTAAAACAGGGTAACGTCCATCTACCTTTTCAGCCGACACACTGCAATCCTTTATCAGCAAATCTTCTACATGACGGGCCCAAAATCCCCAAGCTGGTTGCACCTTTAAGTCGCGTATATTAAACTTGCCCACACCTATTTCTGGTGGCACCAGCTGAGCATCTTGTTTCGGATGGCCTCCTTTCACCTCCACATTCACTCTATGAAACTCAATATGTTTGATACGGCCTACACTGCGTCCGTCAGGCAGTGAAAAATTCAGTCCACCTTCCACATTATTTGTGTCAGGAAGTTTAAATCCAGCTATAATGGGTGTTGATTCCGGTTGAGTTCCATCATAGGCTTTCCAGCGTATACCATTATAATAGCAACTACCGGCATAGACTTCATTTACATCCACATCGCAAATCACAATGTTCTCCACCTTGCCAATGTTGCTGTTGGTGACCAACAACTCGTGAAGCATGACTTCATTTTCCTTGAAGCGGTAAGGAGTTGCCAAGGCGCCTAAGACGCGTCCCCTATTTGAAATGGAGATAAAGAATGGAGTACGGGTATGGCGCATTACTGAACGTGAATGTATGCGTCCCGTCTTGCCGCTATTCAGGTATATATTCCTCACACATCCTCCGTCATTGGTAGAGATTGAAAATCCAGCTTTATTGGTAGCCAGTACATACATATTGTCTATATATACATCCTGAATATCATCGGCTGTTTCCGAACCGATTTGAAAAACGTTACAATTGGTATCGCCTACAATGTTGCGTATCCAAAAGTTACGAGAAGGACGAGTAAAGCCTAAAGCACAATCAGAGCCTAACTTGACGATATCATCACCGTTGACTTTTGAATATATATTAGTCACTGTCACATCACAGCATCCCATAAAGTCAAAGATATCACGTGCCCGCTTTAAAGAGTGTTTACCACAATAAATATCATGTACGTTTAGGTTATCTGTTCCGGTTGCCAGAATAACAAAATGACCGCCTTGGTCAATATTCAGCATATTGGATATATTAGTATTCTTGCTTCCATTTGATTCCAGGTAACAGGGCTCATCAATCGTTTCGTCATACCACATGTCCTTTCCATTGGAGATTCCTCCTAACTCGATGTTATTACAGAGTTTAAAAACGAACATTTTGTCGCTACGATGTTCTGGCGAATTATTCAACACCCCATTGCCGGTTTCAATATTTCCATTACCGGTTATACGTCCGTTTCCCCATATCTTTACATTCTCAATGCGTTCACCAAAGAACATACAGTTATGGAAAAAGGAATGGCCTACATCCTGCTTCACAAGATAATTATCCGGTTCCTCGTATGGGGTGGGATCAAGAGAACCATTCCCTGCATTGTGTGAATAATTAACAAACCAAGTGTCTTCCGGTGCATCGGCGCCAGGTAAAGCTTTCAGTATAGCTTTCTCGCCAAGATGAAGCCATACATTACTATATAGATGAACCGTACGTAGCAAATAGTTTCCTTCAGGGAAATAGAGTGTCCCTCCTCCCTGCTGGTTCAATTTACAAATAGCTGCATTTAGGGAATCCGTATCATCAGTCATATCATCACCGCGTAATCCTAATTGTTTGACATTCCATTCTTTCGTATAGTCAGCAATTGGTAAAGAGACACTTCCTTTTTCTACACCCCGAAGTGTTACTATGGCTTTATGGGAAATCTGATCATTTCCCGCCATGTATGCTTCACCTTGGCGATGGGAGGGAAGATTATAGTAAGAGGAAGGAATATAATCTGCTTCAAAAGAGTATGAAGCCTTTTTAGTCAAACTAACTCCTTTGAAACGTAAACGTAAATCAACACCATTAAAAGGACGTAAGTCAATGTTACGGAAGGTCAACAAAGTACCTTCTTTTATTTTTGTAACATCTACTTCGCCCACTTTGGTATATGAGTAAGCCGAAGCTACATGCCCAATGGACTGTCTAGGCAAGTTAGTTAACGGCACCTCACCTCGGCCAATCACATCAACAGTAGTCTGTTCCATATCAACCGCTATAGGTGAAGGTACCAAAATAGAGATGGCAGACATAAATCCACGTTGTCCTGCTACAAAGTCAAGCATCAGATCACATTTCTCATCGATAGGCAATGACGAGCGATTCAAGGACAGCAATGGAATTTTGGGAATTTCATCATTAGCATAACATATCTGTTTGTCGACTAAAAACAACAAAGAAATCATTATGCAGAAAACTAAATAGCACCTATTCATTATTATAGTACTAATTTTTACGCAACTTGATTCCTGATAGGAATGTACGACCTTTTATCGCCTTGAACGACACCTTCAGTTTGTTATCGTTAACCTTTACTATATAGCGACGTTTTACGGCATGGTAATACTCCACTTCTAATCCTGGATTGAACGCGTTTTCTACCACCTTTCCATTAATTTCTATATTGAAGCAATTGCCTTGAGTAGTTATTAACGAACTATCATCACGTCCCAGTAAATAGATACTTTTTTCGCGGGGACGGAACACATCCGAGAAGAGCATTTCAAGTTCATACTCACCTGCCGGCACATCAAAACAATAGCTCTCCAAGTTGGTCAGCATGGTCTGATAGAGCGGGCAGTCAAGGGTTTCCAACACTTCGGTAGTGGTATCATGCTTCTTGCCTCCTATATATCCCCAGCTTCCTGATTTATATTCCTGATCGGGTAACCAAGTAAGATGACTTTCGGTTGATGTGTAGAAGCTGTTACTTCCTACATTCACTGCCAGTTCTACGCCATCAATATTGTTTTCATCCAGCTTAGCTGGTATCGGAGTAAAATGGACAGTCACCCCATCTTCTATTGTTTCCCCTTTCCATATACCTTTAGCATAGAGGAATGTTTCTTTCTTACTGAATGGTACATCAAAAGACACGTTAGAATTATCTGTTTTTTTCTTGCCTAATGAAATACCATTGGCAAATAGTTCCACTTCGTCAAGGTTAGCATAAATCTTCACGGGGAGCATGGCTACATCAGGATTAAGAACCGCTGAACGAAACTTCCAGTCGTGACTGGCAATATGTAGCACGGGAATGTCTTTTCGCCAACTGGCTTTGAAATAGTAGTATACATCTTTAGGGGTACGGTCGGCATAGACTAAACCTTTATTGTTGATACGTGGCATAGACTCGTCACGGTTGGCAGAAGAAAAATCAATAAAGTTCCATTGCGTACCTCCACAAAGATAAGGTTGGCGCTCTATTTCTTGTTGGTAGTGCTCCAATAACTTTTGCTGATACTCTATACTGAAATCGAAAATTTTGGGTTTCAGAGAGTGCAGGCGTCTATCAGAACCGGCTCCATACTCACTTACAATAATAGGATGCGTGGGATGATTCTTATGTTGATCGGCCATGTACCTATCAAATCCTGTTAGTGAACCGCCATACCAACCTTGGTAGATATTCCAACCCACCACATCGGTCAATTCACTCAATTTACATTCATTATAAATATTGCTACCATGAAAAGCCATTGTACTGAGACGGTATGGATCTTCTTCTTTTAATGCTGCTTCCAGACGTTTAGCCAATTCTATCACCTTTTCTGTTGGTGCAGCTTTAGCACCGCGGGCCAGCAGGATTTCATTCATGTATCCCCAAAGGATAACACTGGTATGATTGTAATGTTGCCGAATCATCTCTCGAAGATTGTATTCACAATTGTTTGCGTATGCTTCCGATTCAGTCACGACATCTACAATCGGAATTTCTTCCCATACCAGCATTCCTAGTCGGTCACACATTTCAATCAAGGCATCGTCTTGAGGATAATGAGAGATACGGATGAAGTTGGTTCCCATTTCCTTCATTAACATAAAATCACGGCGATGCATTTCATCGGACATAGCTGGCCCAATAGGCTTCTGGTCCTGATGGCGGCATACTCCATGCAATTTATATGGCTTACCGTTCAAGAAGAACCCTTTGGCTGCATCAAAATTATACCAGCGGAAGCCGATATAATGTTCGGAACAGTCCAATACTTCCTTGGTATGCCTATCAACAAGCGAAGTTACTATTTTATATAGATAAGGTGTTTCCGGTGTCCACAATAATGGCTGCTTGATCTGCTCCGATTCCATATCTACTACTATCAGTTCACCTGCTTTGAGTTTCAGTCTCTTGCTTAAAGTCTGAGCTAAATTGCCATTGGGAGTATAGATCTCCTGATACAATTCCAAGTTTGCTTGGATAGACGCATCATTTTTCACTTCCGTCTTTATAGCAAGCATCCCTTCCTGTTCATTTACTATTGGAGTATGAATAAAAATACCTTCAGAACCCATATTGGTTAGATTAATGTGCTGCTTGGCAGTAGTTGTCAACCACACATCACGATAGATACCGCCGAAGAAGGTAAAGTCTGCCGATATTGGTACAATGTCCATACTCTGTCTCTTATACACATCTCCGAGCCCACGAGACTACGCTGCATCTC
>ENA-UAOT01000355-UAOT01000355.1-human-gut-metagenome-genome-assembly--contig:-NODE-355-length-23313-cov-6.025454_pt1 | contig 23313 bp, 19 predicted proteins | sample MGYA00243475_ERZ654567 | MGnify/ENA primary metagenome ERZ654567 (study PRJEB26926, sample SAMN06164482) | human gut metagenome | biome: ENVO:00009003; feature: ENVO:2100002; material: ENVO:00002003... | reverse complement strand
ACGAGATGCAGCGTAGTCTCGTGGGCTCGGAGATGTGTATAAGAGACAGACTTATAGGCGTATATTTATTTTCGCGTCCAATACAGTTATTTGCAATGTCCCTATCAAAGATACAAGGATGAATGATTTCTGTAATATTAACTTTATCATCATGAATTGAATTACGTGCAGATATGTGCAGTATTTTATTCAAAAAAGAATATTTATCATATTTGATACATGAAATACCTACTACATACATAAGTAATAATCCGGAAAGATAGTGCAATTTAACCGTTTCTTGCTGGTAACTATCTCCACATTTTATAGGAAATTCAACAAAACGAGTTAACATATTGAATATAGCTTGTTCATGAACAGGTTTTGACCAACGGACTGCAGTAATACACATCGGAAGTAATGTATCAATGGCATTTAAATGACGTTTCAAACATTCGTTAAATGTTTGAGTATTAAGCGGAAAATTATAATTCTGTATAATCTTATTATAAGCTCTTTCTGCCTCATTTTCAAATAAATCATTATACAAAATAATCTTTTCTGATTTAACAATATATCTTTTTAATCTTTCAACTGCAATATCCTTACTTAGAGAATGATTCCCCTCTAAAGAGGATAAAGCCATAACTCTTTCCGCCAGTTCTGTAAAAAAAGAATCGGCATTTTCAATAGCCAATACATTTCCACGACGGAACGTAGCTAACTCTTTCAAAGTATTCTCGCATTTATTGCAATACGTAAAATAGCTTTCATATCTTCGATTTTCTGAACTTCGAATAATATTTACTAAGCCCTTATCCCATTCTCCAGACCAACCACATGTAATAATCCCAAATTCGTTTACTATACGTAAAACATAGTCTTTTAATTTATCAGGGTAATCAGCAAGTTCATCTTCGGTATTAAGAAATCTGCAATCAATATAGTCACCATTTATTTTTACGATTGTAAATCCTGCATGTACAAGTGGAATTGCACCATCTATATCATCAGAATGGCAAATTACTTGTGGAATAATACCAACATCCTCCAATGATTTCTCTAATAATCGGTCAAAATTAGTTGTTAATACTAATTTTATATAACCATCTTTTGCCAATTGTGCAATAGCTCTATGTGCTTTTGTTGGCTCTTTCAAATGGTTTTCTATTTCTTCTTCATTTGGTTCAAAATATGGTTTTAGTAAATTAACCCGTTCTGTTTGAGTATGGACTAACTTAGATAAGATTGTCGAATAATTGGGGGATTCACCATATTGTTCTTCAAACCATTTTTCAGGATTATCAATGTAACTCTTTCCATATTGCACCGCAAGTTTGTGTATAAGATCCGTTACAATATTCCAACCTGTTGGTATTCCTGCTGAACGAGAAATTCCAGATCCTAATAGTAAGGCATAAACTCCTTTATTTGAATATATGGAGAATGATAATGTTGTTAATAAATTATTCATGTTATATTGTTGTTTGCAAGAAAGCGAATTAAAATAGACCTTCTCTTTATTATTAGTTATGTAACATAGCAATATTTGTCTTCTTGTTATAAAGTACCATTGACAATCATGCTATTGAGACACATGCAAATATAAGATTATTTTTACTCATAGCAAACATATTAATAAATCGAATTATATAAATTTCAAACATTAAACTGTCATATTTATCAAAACCACTTTTGGACTATACATCAAAATTTCGGCAGTATTCGCTTGTTACTGCCGAAATTTTGAAAAATATCCCATCCTATCATCACGATAGTACGGGATACATACACACACAACGTCAGGTTATCGGCTAAATCTGCTTAAATGGAAATTATAACAACCTAAACTTCTTTCGTAGGCTCGTTCTCATCATCAGATAGCATAACTATCCTCTGTATGTTCATCTTCCTTACATTCCTTCGTTTTGCCTTTCCCTACATTCTCCCCGTCGAAATACCTCCGTATAAACTCATGCAAGTCCTTCTCCCTATAATACGTCTTATGCAGGATCGTGTGATACTTCAACCCATTATCCCTATACCGTTGCAACGTCCGTTTGCTGATGTTCAGCAGCAGACAAACATCCTGATTATCGTATAACCGTTCACCATTCAGGTAATTTTGCGGCTTCTTATTCTTTTTATCCAGTGCGCTTACGACCTTTTCCACTTGTTCGAGCAACCGTTCCATATAGCTCTCGAATGTTTCTTTGTCCAATGGTATCATAACCCCGCCTGTTTTAAATTTCCGATGATATAATAACTCTGGTTCGACGGGTCTTTCAGTATGATTTCCTTCTCCCGCATGAACTTGATATAACTTTTCGCCGTGCGTTCCTTCACGTCCAGTATCGCTTGAATCTGTTCCGCCAAATCCACATAAGTGATAAAGTCCTGCCGTCCGAAAATATCCCGTGCCACTGCCACGAGTTCATCCTCTTTCCGCTTCTCCTTTTCCTCTTTCGGCTTTTCTCCCAGATACACGTGCATTCCAGCATCTTTATCCCATGCAAACTGCATGATAGGCACATCCAGCGGACTGCCGTCGCGCACCTTCAGCGCCTTCACCACTGACATCGACGGATCAGTATCTTTCTCGATAGAAAGAATTGCCGCCGCCTTTCGTTGCAACTCACTGCCCAGATGCCCGCGCAACTTTAACCCCGAAGGAATAAAATGCAGGATAGTAACGATACAAGTATTGTAAATCCCCGCCAGCCGGTACAATTCCTCCACTACGGCAATACTTTCCGTTTCATCATTCGCACCCTTAATCAAGTCTGCAATCCCGTCGATCACCACCATGTGAATCCCCCGGAACTGATAATGAAACTTATCCATACTTTGGATAATCGCTTGCAAACGCTCTTCCCGGCTCATTCCCGTCAGGCAATACGCTTTCAGGTATTCCGGCATCGTTTTCCGTCCGCAACGCCTTAAAAGGTTTGTAATGTTCTTGTACGTCTGCACCTCCGACTGTTCCGTATCATAGAACAGAATTGCCTTCCGCTTGCTGTTTTCACTGACCGACACCCCCAACGTGTCCATCGCCTTATCCTTGTTCTTTTCGGATTGTCCGATGGCACCGGCTATCAATGCTGTCACATAATTACTTTTTCCGGTTCCCTCACCACCGGTAATACAGAGGATATTCCCTTGCGTGCCTAATGGCACATCATTCACCGACACAACCATTTGTGCCACAGGTGGCGGATTATTAAAATCCACCTCACAAGATTTCAGAGCAGACATAGTTTCGCTGTATATTGTATCCAGATAATCCAGAAATAGTTTAATCAAATCCTCCCGGCTATTTCCCAAACGGAAAAAGTCCGAAATATCCTTTTCCACCTTCGTTCCCGCCAGTGGCAGCAACAATCGTTTCACCCCGTAGTCCTTCAACGCCAGTTCTTGTTTTGCTGAACTATCCAGTCCCGTTTTATCCACATCATAGAGCAGGACAAGATGTTTGAACCGGAAAGAGAGCCTATGAATAATTCCCACTGGAATAGCCGCTGTTTCTGAATTGAAGCAGATAGCATGGAATCCGTGAGCCGTCAGGCTCATCACGTCCTTCTCACCACCCGTAATAAAGAGCAAATACCCCTTAGCGGGCAACTGTTCCAACCCGAAGCAGTAATTCTCCCCAAAATCCCCGGCATATAAAAAACGCATCTCCGAGTGCGGACGGTACACCTTCACATACTGCTTTGCCGTATAACCGAATACCGGTTCTTTCTCCGTAGCTGCAATGCAAAACGGCTTTCCTTCGTTATTCTCGCTGCTGAATTTCTTCAGCGAAACCACCCGGAATAATCTCAGTACCTCTTGCGTGATGCCGCTTTTTCCCCAGAAGGCAAGTTCCGCAGCCGTAAAGCTCTTTTGCGCCAATGTATAAGGTCTTGCCTTTTTCACTTTGGATGGCGATGTCGCTGCCGTGACAGCAGGACTGATGGGAGTAATAGTCTTCGTTCCAATATAATTTCCCGATGATAATCCTAAATGCAGGTCACGGTCGATTATTTTCATTATCTGAATGAAGTCTTTAGAATCTTTACAATCTAGTCCATTCAATTTTCCCACGACTGCAAAACAGTCGCCTGAATAGTTGTCATTACCAAAGTCCTTCATTTTATAAGTATCACTTTTTCGCTCATAATAGATATTACAGGAAGCGTGCTTATCCTCATAAAGCGGATTAAGGAAATTACGTCCTACACGAAATGGGGTAGGGAGGTAGTGCTTGAATATAGCCATTCCTCTATCTGTCAATCGCAGAATATCATCTTTATTCATAGTTCCCATTGAATAAGAAGTTTCTACGGAACCCATCCAGCGTATGTGGATCACAAACGATTATTTTCTCATTTAGTCCTCTTTCTATTTCTGATAATTTGTATCTGCATCTTCCTCGTAACATGGAATAGCTGATTAGATTTTCTTTTCTTAATCGTTGCAGTGTCTTGGTACTTATACGTAGCAAGTTGGCAACTTCTTGATTATCCAACCATATCTCTTCCTCCTCGTTTGGTTTACTCTCCTTTTTGAATACATAGTCTGCAATCTTTTCTATTTTGCGGATTAGTTCTTTATAGGCAGTCGCCTCCATTGTTATTACGTCCATACACTTATCTTTTAAAGTTTGGCACAAAGTTCATCGAATTAAATCGGGGCATTTGCCAACTTGTTACCAACTTGGCATAACTTTTTTTGCATGACGATTGGAAATGAGTGGGACAGAGTAGTCGGGTGCAAGGACAAGTCAAAGTGAAAGTCCGGTGCAAGGTGCAAGCCTATTCATATATATAGGCTCGCACCTTGCATTGGAATATAAAAAATAGATAATTAATAATCAAACATTTGGAAGATGTTCATATTTTCCATACTTTTGAACCCGAAAGCTATGGTAGACGAATTGCGGACAAAAGTGGTCATTAGGACAAAAGTTTAGGTCGTTACAAATTCGTTACAGGAAGCAAAATAAAGAAAGCTAATAAGCTGGTATATACGGAAATAAAGAGATGAGGTTCGGAAACCTCCCTCTCCGCAGGTTGAGAAGCCATTTTCTTATTTCTTTCTACTACTTTCCCTTATCTGCAAATTTGTCGGAATAATCACTTGTCTGACTGTTTTATCCCCTTTGATTTGATCTATTAGTAATTGACAAGCCGTTTCTCCCATTTTATAAGTCTGGTGTGATACTGCCGATAGTTTCGGTTCTACATAATTGGCATGTTGTTCATCCGTATATCCGATGATGGCTATATCTTCGGGGATACGAAGTCTATGTTCTTTAATAATCTCTATGGCGGCAAAAGCTAATGTATCATTCATGGCAAGGATGGCATCAGGTGGTTGCGGGAGAGATAATAAGGTTTCCGTAGCTATTTTGCCTTCCTCATAATCTATCTTCCGGCAGATTACCAGTTCTTTTTCGATAGGAATGTGATTGTCGCGCAGGGCTTCCAGATAGCCATGCTTTCGTTTGGTTACGATATCCAAATGATTGGCTCCTCCGATAAAAGCTACCCGCTTGCTGCCGGTATCCAATAAATGTTGGGTAGCCATTTGTGCAGATTGTACACCATCTGCTACTACCGATGAAAACTGGTCGGTCAGGCAAACACGGTCGAACAGGATAAGTGGCATATTAATGTCCTTTAGGGTGGCAAGATGTGAATAGTCTCTTGTTTCCTGAGACAGGCAGGCGATAATGCCCTCTACTCGCATATTTACCAGATTTTCGATATTCCTTTTCTCGTATTCGTATGCTTCATGTGAAGTGGTAATAATAACAAAATATCCGTTAGCTACTGCCATGTTTTCTATTCCGTTCAGGATGGATGCGAAGAAATGGGTAACGATATCCGGTACAACGACTCCGATGATACGCGGAGTGTTTTTTCGCAGACTCATGGCAAAAGGATTGGGACGGTAATTCATCTCTTTGGCCAGTTTTTTGACTTTAGCACGAAGTTCGCTGCTGATTTCCGGACTGTCTTTTAGTGCTCTGGATACAGTGGGAATGGATACGCCCAATGCTTTGGCGAGATCTTTAAGTGAAGTATGTTTCTGGTATTCCATTTTAAAGTCTGCTATTAGATTCACTTACAAAGAAAGCATATTCCTTGATAAAAGATGGTATGAAAGGACGTTTTTTTTACGTAAACCATTACGTGTTGTTTTTGTACCTTGCATGCTGTCCTGAAATTATTCTTGCCCTATTTTTGCCATATCTAAAAACTTTTAAATTTAATTGATATGCAATACCATGAAATCGGAAAGACAGGGATGAAAGTGTCATCTCTCAGTTTTGGAGCTTCTTCTTTGGGAGGAGTTTTCCATGATATTAAAGAGAAAGAAGGAATTGAGTCTGTGTTTACTGCCATCGAAGCAGGCATGAATTTTATAGATGTTTCTCCCTATTATGGGCACTATAAAGCTGAAACTGTTTTAGGAAAAGCTTTGAAAGATGTTCCGCGTGACCGATACTATCTCTCTACTAAAGTGGGACGTTATGGAAAAGATGGGGTCAATACCTGGGATTATTCTGCAAAACGCGCAGTAGAGAGTGTGTATGAGAGTATGGAGCATCTGAACATTGACTTTATCGATTTGATAAATGTACATGATATTGAGTTTGCCGATCTGAATCAGATTGTTAATGAAACATTACCGGCATTAGTCGGCTTACGCGAGAAGGGTATTGTTGGACATGTGGGGATCACCGACTTACAACTTGAAAACCTGAAATGGGTGATTGATCACTCTCCGAGTGGTACGGTAGAATCGATCCTTAATTTCTGCCATTATTGTTTGTGTGATGATAAACTGATTGATTTTCTTGATTATTTTGAATCGAAAGGAGTAGGAGTGATCAACGCTTCTCCGCTTTCAATGGGATTATTGAGCGAGCGTGGCGTTCCTGAATGGCATCCGGCTCCTGAATCACTGGTGGAAGCTTGCCGTAAAGCAATGGAACACTGTAAGGCAAAAAACTATCCTATAGAAAAACTGGCTATGCAATTTTCTGTAAGTAATTCACGAATTGCGACCACTTTATTCAGTACGGCTAATCCGCTGAATGTAAAGAAGAACGTATCCTTTATAGAAGAACCGATTGACTGGGAATTGGTACATGAAGTACGGGAAATTATTGGAGAACAGCAACGTGTAAGTTGGGCTAATTCTTAAAAAATAGCTGTCTATATGGATTATACAATAATTGATGCGCATGCCCATTTATGGTTACGGCAAGATACAGTGGTAGATGATCTACCCATTCGTACGCTGGATAACGGACGCTCGTTGTTTATGGGAGAAATCCGTCAGATGGTTCCTCCCTTTATGGTGGACGGAGTGAACAGTGCAGAAGTCTTCCTGTCGAACATGGACTATGCGCAAGTATCTGCTGCCGTTATTACGCAAGAATTTATAGACGGTATTCAGAATGAATATCTGGCAGAGGTTGTTTCCCGTTATCCCGGTCGTTTCTTGGTTTGCGGAATGTGTGAGTTTCGTAAACCCGGGTTTCTGGCACAGGCAAAAGAACTGATAGCAAGAGGTTTTAAAGCTATTAAGATCCCGGCTCAACGTCTGTTGCTTAGAGAAGGGCGGGTGATGCTGAATAGTGAAGAAATGATGCAGATGTTCCATTATATGGAAGAACGAAATGTGATGCTTTCTATTGACTTGGCGGCCGGAGCAACGCAAATTTCCGAGATGCAGGAGGTCATTCAGGAATGTCCCCGGCTGAGAATTGCTATCGGGCATTTTGGAATGGTGACGCGTCCGGATTGGAAAGAACAGATACGGTTAGCCCTTCATTCCAATGTGATGATTGAATCAGGAGGAATCACCTGGCTTTTCAATGATGAATTCTATCCCTTTAGGGGAGCAATAAAAGCTATACGGGAAGCTGCCGAATTGGTCGGGATGGAGAAATTGATGTGGGGATCGGATTACCCGCGTACTATTACCGCAATCACTTACAAGATGTCATATGATTTTATAGTGAAATCACCCGATTTGCAGGAAGATGAGAAAAGGTTATTCCTCGGAGAGAATGCCCGGATATTCTATGGATTTACTGATCTTCCCATATTGCCATATATCAAAAACATGTCTGAATAAGAAGATAATAATACCATGAGAAAAAATACTTATACGATACCTTTGGCCTTGGTTTTCTGCCTTTTTTTCCTTTGGGCAATTAGCAGTAATCTGCTTCCTACAATGATACGGCAGTTGATGAAAACTTGTGAATTAAACACCTTTGAGGCGTCATTTACAGAAACTGCTTATTGGCTTGCTTACTTCATTTTTCCGATCCCGATAGCTATGTTCATGAAGCGTTATAGCTACAAAGCTGGCATTATTTTCGGTTTATTGTTGGCGGCATTGGGAGGTTTGCTCTTTTTTCCGGCTGCCATGCTGAAAGCCTATTGGGCCTACCTCTGCATATTCTTTATCATTGCTACCGGTATGTGTTTCCTGGAGACTGCCGCCAATCCGTATGTTACCGTTTTAGGTACACCCGAAACAGCACCGCGACGGCTGAACCTGGCGCAATCTTTCAACGGACTCGGAGCCTTTATTTCTGCTATGTTTCTGAGTAAGCTGATTCTGAGCGGTACGCACTATACACGTGATACATTGCCTGTAGATTATCCGGGTGGCTGGCAGGCTTATATACAGGTAGAGACGGATGCCATGAAGTTTCCTTATCTGATGCTGGCTTTATTGCTGATTATCATAGCTGTGGTATTCGTATTTTCTAAATTGCCACAGATAGGGAATGAAAGTAAAGCTCCTTCTTCCGGTTTAAAGAAAGAAAAGCTGATTGATTTTGGTGTGCTGAAACATTCACACTTGCGTTGGGGGGTAATTGCGCAATTCTTTTATAATGGCGGACAGACAGCGATAAACAGTTTATTCCTTGTCTATTGCTGTTCTTATGCAGGACTGCCGGAAGAAACCGCAACAACTTTCTTCGGACTTTATATGCTTGCTTTCCTTGTAGGGCGCTGGATTGGTACAGGATTGATGGTGAAGTTCCGTCCGCAGGATATGTTATTGGTTTATTCCTTAATGAATATTCTTTTGTGCGGAGTGGTAATGGTTTGGGGAGGTATGGTAGGATTATATGCTATGCTGGCTATCTCTTTCTTTATGTCTATTATGTATCCCACACAGTTCTCTCTGGCTTTGAAGGGATTGGGCGACCAGACAAAAAGTGGTTCGGCTTTTCTCGTGATGGCTATTGTCGGCAATGCATGTCTCCCTCAACTGACGGCTTATTTCATGCACGCCAATGAGCACGTCTATTATGCAGCTTACTGTATACCGATGATTTGCTTTATTTTCTGTGCCTACTATGGCTGGAAAGGTTATAAAGTCATTGATTAAACAATTAATTTCAAATATATAAAATGAAAGCAGTTCAAATAGTCAATCCCTCTGAAATGAAGGTGGTTGAACTTGAAAAACCGGTGGTTGGTGCCGGTGAGGTGTTGGTGAGAATTAAATATGTAGGTTTTTGTGGTTCTGATTTGAACACCTTCCTGGGACGTAATCCAATGGTGAAATTACCTGTAGTGCCGGGACATGAAGTGGGCGCGGTAATTGAAGAAATAGGTCCGGATGTCCCGCCTGGCTTCGAAAAAGGAATGAATGTAACTCTGAATCCATATACTAATTGTGGTAAATGTGCTTCGTGCCGTAATGGTCGTGTCAATGCCTGCGAATATAATGAAACATTGGGAGTGCAACGGAATGGTGTGATGTGTGAGTATGCTGTATTGCCTTGGGCTAAAATAATTCCGGCAGGTGACATCTCTCCCCGTGATTGTGCTTTGATTGAGCCGATGAGTGTGGGATTTCATGCTGTCTCACGCGGTCAGGTGATTGACAATGAATATGTGATGGTCATCGGGTGTGGTATGATTGGCATAGGTGCTATTGTACGTGCTGCGCTTAGAGGTGCCGTTGTTATTGCTGTGGATCTGGATGATGAGAAGTTGGAGCTGGCTCGGAGAATGGGAGCCTCTCATACGGTTAATTCTAAAACGGAAGATGTGCATAGCCGGATTCAAGAGATTACGGAAGGCTTTGGAGCTGATGTTGTGATTGAGGCTGTCGGTAGTCCTGTGACTTATGTAATGGCTGTGGATGAAGTTGCTTTCTCAGGGCGTGTAGTCTGCATTGGCTATGCAAAAAGTGAAGTCGCTTTTCAGACCAAGTATTTTGTTCAGAAAGAATTGGATATACGAGGCTCCAGAAATGCGTTGTCGGCCGATTTCCGCGCGGTAATCAACTATATGAAGGCAGGTACTTGTCCGGTAGAAGAATTAATAACGAAAGTAGCAGTGCCCGAAAATGCATTGGAAGCAATGACGGAGTGGGTAGCTAATCCGGGAAAGGTATTCCGTATCCTGGTACAGCTATAAATCTATTTTTGAATTCTTGAAATAAGATTTCTATAAAATGTAAAAGAGGGGTGCATCCACTTTAGGAATGCACCCTCTCCGTCTTCAATAGGTCATAGTTTAGGTTGATATCTTTTCGTTTAACTTGATCTGCTATTTTTTCAAGTCCACCGTATAAGTTTGTTTTCCATCGTAAATCGTATTCACGATAATTTTTAATCCCTTCTTTCCTACCAGTTGATTGGCTATCTCTTTCAATCTGAATGATACAACTCCCCAACCCAGTGTGCGTGGCTCATCATCATAAGCATTGTGGCGGAACTCCAATGTGAGATAATCATCTTCCGAGGCAGATGCTTGCTCTGTTTGATTGATGACCAGATTCAACATGTGTTTTTTACTGCTATTATTGTTGTGGAAGAATTGATGTTCTATGTTTAGATAATTTCCTGTAATCCACAACTCGACGACATTAATACGGTCATTACCAATACTGTCGGCAGTCTCCTCAGTCAGCGGAATGATATCCTTTGTCAGAATGTCTTCTATCTGGATCAGTTTTACGTTATATTTATATCCCGGAATACTTTCTTCCAATGGAAGAAAATGAATGAAGACGCGCTGGTCGTCATTCACGGTATAATTATGTATATATGTTGTATCGCTGGGATACATCTTTTCACCGTCATCCAGATTAAAATAGTATTCCTTATCTTCAATAACCTTTATGGTACCGATTGTAAAAAGAGTACCATTAGAAGTGTCATCAGCATCACCCAGACAAGACTGTAACATCGGTACCGCTAAAAACGTAAGCAGAAGTATTACCGAATAAAATCTCAGCTTTTTCATCAATTGCATGTTTTTGGAGTTAATCTTATTTTTTTCCATGTATTTAAAAAATGCATGATGAGGGGAAATACTGCACATATGACTGTTAAAGAAACAAAAGAATTAATTTCTTGTTCGCTACGTGCAGTATTTCTATCTTTGTTGCATTTATAAGGTAAACGCGTGTCAAAGGAAAGAATGGAAGAACAGGAACTGGCAGGACGGTGCAGGCAAGGCGACAACCTTGCCAGGAAGGAGCTGTACGAGCGCTATGCTGGGCGAATGCTCAGCGTGTGCCTTCGTTATGCGGGCGACCGTGAAACGGCAGAAGACCTGATGCACGACGGTTTCCTGAAACTCTTCGATTCTTTTGATAAATTCACTTGGCGGGGTGATGGTTCCTTGCGGGCGTGGATGGAGCGTGTTATGGTGAATACGGCGCTGCAATACTTGCGCAAGAATGATGTAATAAACCAGTCGGAAGGATTGGATAACGTACCCGAAACGTACGAAGAACCTGATGCTTCGACAGTGGATACTATTCCTCAGAAGGTGCTGATGCAGTTTATCAGTGAATTGCCTGTTGGTTATCGCACCGTATTCAACTTGTATATATTTGAAGATAAATCTCATAGGGAAATTGCCCAGATGCTGGGAATTAATGAGAAATCATCAGCTTCGCAGCTGACGCGTGCCAAAGCTACTTTGGCTACTAAAGTGCGGGAGTGGATGAAAAACAATGCTTAAAGGAAAGGACGTATGATGAAAGATGATGAATTGTGGTTGAAAAAGATAAAGGAACGGTTGGATGATTACTCCGAGCCGCTGCCTGATGCTGGCTGGGAGCGATTGGAGAAGGCATTGCCGACTTCTGCACCCATGTCTGTTATCGGGACAAAGAAAAAGATTCTGTTCCGCCGTTGGGCGATGACGGCTGCGGCGGTTGCGCTAGTGGCTGTGTCGTCCGTCAGTCTTTGGTTGCTGCAAAGTCCGGTAGTGGACGATGTGCGTCGTGCGGCCGAACCGGCTTTAGCGGCTATACCTGATGTGCTGCCTGAACCTGCAGAGCCGGATGTGCAGGGAGAAGAACCGGAGTCTGTTATCAGAAGAGTGATTGAACAGGAAAGCTCTCGTCAAGCTCTTGTGGCACAACATTTGGAAACAGAAAAGAATATATCGGAAGTGGGTGCACAGATACAGGAAAAGGACACTGAAGTGCGCACAGAAAAGGCGAATGGAGACGATGTCATTCCATCAAACTCTTCTTCAACTTCTAAAGAAAAGGAGCGCGAGGTATACCGTCCTTCCAGTAGAGACAAGCTGCATTTGCCGACCGAAAAGAAATCTTCTACGAAAAATAAAGGTTGGGCGATTGGTATGTCTGTTGGAAACACAGGAGCACTTGCCATGAATACAATGGGAAATGATATGCAGTCCGGTCCTAATTCCAGTCCGATGTTTAGTGATAAGTTGGACTTGCCGGATGTATCTAATGGTGTTCTGAATATTCCTGATGGACAAGAACTTGTTTTTGAAGGTGGTGTGCCTTATCTGCGGAAAAATACCCGTCAGGTTAAAGATATCAAGCATAAGCAACCGCTCAGTTTTGGTGTATCGGTGCGGAAAGCATTGCCGAAAAACTTCTCGGTGGAAACCGGTGTGACTTATACGATGCTCTCGTCTGAGATAACTTATGAAAACAGTTCGGAAAAGACGGATCAGAAACTGCACTATATCGGTATTCCGGTGCGTGCGAACTGGAGTTTCGTTAATGATAAACGTTTCACGGTGTATGTATCTGCCGGTGGTGCAATAGAGAAGTGTGTCTATGGTAAGGTAGGAAGTGAAAAGGAAACAGTGAAGCCTGTGCAACTTTCGGTAATGGGTGCGGTAGGTGCTCAGTATAATATTAGTAACAGAGTGGGAATATATGTAGAACCAGGTGTTTCCTATTTCTTTGACGATGGTTCTCCGATAGAGACTATCCGAAAGGAAAATCCGACGAACTTTACGTTGCAGGCAGGTATCCGTCTGACTTACTAATCAGTACATAACCGTTTCCTCCAAAAGGAAATGACTATATATGTAACGGGTGATAACAATATATGTAATGCAGTATTACATCTTTTGTTATCACCCGTCCCTTTTATTATTATTTCTTAGTTTACTATAACCGTTTCGAAGTATTCCTTAAATAGCTTTTCTGCACGTTCCAGTTGTTCGGGAGTATTTTCTTTTACCTCTTTCAATTGGTAATCCCATCCCATAGCTTCGTACTTGTGTACGCCCAGGCGATGATAAGGAAGTATTTCTACCCGCTGTATGCTTTTATATTGGCCGAGATGTTCGCCCAAATTGCGAATGTCTTCCTCAAAATCACTATATCCCGGTACTAATACATAGCGTAGCCAGAAAGGCCGGTTCTGTTCCTCCAACCAGGCGCCCGTATGCAAAGTTTTAGTATTGCTACATCCGGTCAGCTTCTTATGGCGTTCGGGATTGAATTCTTTGAGATCCAGCAGCACTAAATCCGTCAGACTCAATAGTTCTTCAACTTTTTCATTCCAGATGCCGCCATTGGTATCCAAGCAGATGTGAATGCCGTTTGCTTTCAAATCTTTGAACAGAGGTATAAGCGCTTCGGCCTGTAATGTAGGCTCACCACCCGAGAATGTGATGCCACCCTTTTTCCCGAAAAATACTTTCTGGCTGATAGCCATTTGCAGAATTTCTTCCGGTGGGGTAGGTGTCCCTCCTTTTGCGTCTATTGTATCCGGGTTGGCACAATACAAACAGCGGAACGGACAGCCTTGCAGGAAAACGACGAGCCGGAGACCCGGCCCGTCGAATGTTCCCATACTTTCGTAGGAGTGTACGTTTATCATATTACATTCTTTCGTGGAAACTACGGCTGATAACTTCTAACTGATGCTCGCGGCTCAGTTTCACGAAGTTCACAGCATAGCCGGAAACACGAATAGTGAGTTGCGGATATTTTTCCGGATGTTCCATGGCATCTTCCAGCATTTCACGGTTCAGCACGTTTACGTTCAGGTGGTGTGCACCTTTAGTAAAGTAACCGTCCATCATTGTTACCAAGTTTTCAACACGGTCTTCAGGTGTCGGGCCAAGAGATTTCGGAACGATAGAGAATGTATTACTGATACCGTCCTGTGAGTCGCGATAACGCAACTTGGCAACGGAACTCAGTGATGCGATGGCACCGTTCTTATCGCGTCCGTGCATCGGGTTGGCACCCGGGGCGAAAGCTACACCCTTGGCACGTCCGTCAGGAGTAGCACCAGTTTTCTTACCGTACATTACATTAGATGTAATCGTCAGCAATGAAAGGGTAGGACGGGCATTCTTGTAAACGGGCAACTTTTTCAGTTCTTCGCTGAAATAATATACCAAGTCTACCCCGAGGTGGTCCACACGGTCGTCATTATTACCGAAACATGGGAATGTACCGTCGATATCGAAACCTTCCGTCAAGCCGATGTCGTTGCGACGGGCTGTAACCTTTGCATTCTTGATGGCTGACAGTGAGTCGATGGCAATGGAAAGACCTGCTACACCGTAAGCCAGATTAATGCGTGGATTCGTGTCGATAAATGCCATCTGAGCCTTTTCGTAATAATACTTATCGTGCATGAAGTGGATGATGTTCATTGCCTCGTTGTAGACACGGGCTATTTCGGTCAGCACTTTCTTGTAGTTCGACATTACTTCCTCGAACTTCAATGTTTCACCGGTCAATACGGGAATACCTTTTACCATGACAGTACCGGTATTTTCGCAACGTCCGCCGTTGATGGCAAGCAACAAGGCTTTTGCCAGGTTGGCACGTGCCCCGAAGAATTGTATCTGCTTGCCGATAGCCTGATAGGATACACAACATGCGATACCATAGTCGTCGCAGTTACGTACTTCGCGCATCAGGTTATCATTTTCGTATTGGATGGAGCTGGTATCTACAGATACTTGTGCACAGAATTCCTTGAAGCCTTCAGGGAGTTCAGGTCCCCAAAGTATGGTCAGGTTCGGTTCGGGAGAAGGACCGAGGTTGTACAGTGTTTGCAGGAAGCGGAAGGAAGTCTTTGTTACCTTCACACGTCCGTCGTTGAAACGTCCGCCGATGGCTTCCGTTACCCAAGTCGGGTCTCCGGCAAAGATATCGTTGTATGACTGCATACGCAGATGGCGCACCATGCGGAGTTTGATAACGAACTGGTCGATCAGCTCCTGGGCAAATGTTTCATTGATTTTACCGTGTGCCAGATCATATTCAATAAAGATGTCGAGGAACGAAGAAACGTTACCCAGAGACATGGCTGCACCGTCTTGCTCTTTTACAGCGGCCAGATAAGCCATGTACACCCATTGCACAGCTTCCTGTGCGGAAGTAGCCGGGCGACTGAGATCGAGTCCGTAATATCCGCCCATTATCTTAATATCTTTCAAAGCCTTGATCTGCTCTGCCACTTCTTCACGCAGGCGAATGCGGTCATCAGTCATCGGGCCGGTCAGATTGTGTAAATCTTCCATTTTGGCTTCGATGAGGCGGTCGATACCGTAAAGGGCCAGACGACGGTAGTCACCGATGATACGTCCGCGGGCATAGTTATCGGGAAGTCCGGTGAGGAAACCCAATGACCGGAATGAGCGGATCTCTTCAGTATATACGTCGAATACGCCGTCATTGTGTGTCTTGCGATAATGGGTAAAGATATCCTTTACTTTATCATCTACTTCTACACCGTTTTCGCGGCAAGCTTTAGCTACCACATTGATGCCACCGAATGGCTTGATAGCACGTTTCAACAGCTCGTCTGTCTGCAAGCCAACGATAAGTTCATTCTCCTTATCTATATAGCCGGCCTGATGTGAAGTAATAGTTGATACAGTGTGGGGGTCGAGAGAACGTACTCCGTTGTTAGCTCTTTCTTCTTCGAGTGCTTTGAGGCAAAGCTCCCAAATATGTTTGGTACGTTCGGTAGGTCCTTGCAGGAAAGAAGCGTCTCCAGTATAAGGCGCGATGTTTTTACTCACGAAATCACTGACATTGATTTCTTTGCTCCAAAGCCCGTCAATAAAGGTTTTGTTCAATTCCATAATATTCATTTTGTTAGTGGGTAATGGTTGTTATCCTAATAAGGACTGCAAAATTACTATCTTTTTTCCATATAGCAGTGCATGAATAGCCGGTTTTTATGTTGTACGACATAAAATAACTATTGTTAGGTATGCCATATCTTGTTTCCTGAAGTGTCGCATTTATGACTTGAACTCAGGGTTTTCAATAAAAAGTTGACGCTATTTACCCTCACTACCCTCACTTTTAGAGTAGATTATTAATAATTAGAATGTTAGGTCGTATCTCTTAATGGGAACGCTTGTGACCGCTTATGGGAACTGCATTAACTGATCTGTACTGGTGACTTTTCTTGATTTAGCCATATGCTTCTTCCGTTAATAAACGATATCAGTAGACATTGTTTTTCAACTTGACTGTCTGTGGAGATTTGTAAGCTTAGCTGAATCCTTTAGAAGTATGTGTAAAATTTCGTAGAGATAATATTTTTGTGCTAAAATGTTTGTGATATTAAAAAAGAATAGTAACTTTGCACCGCTTTAAGAGAAAAGCACTTCTTGAAAGAGAAGTTTGGAGAGGTGGCAGAGTGGTCGATTGCGGCGGTCTTGAAAACCGTTGTACTGCGAGGTACCCGGGGTTCGAATCCCTGTCTCTCCGCTGAACTAACCGGACAAAGAACAGCCAAGTCTCACAAATTCAACGATTTGTGGGACTTTTTTTATCCCCCTTATGTCTGCCCAATCGGACATCATTTAGACCCTAAAAGACAGAGTTGGTAACCTAACTCGTACCCCTGACAACCGAAAGTCCAAAAGGGGTACACTTAGTCCGATATTGGTGAACTCCTGTCGCTATTTTGACGAGCCTGTACAAACGATATTTGTTCTCGTTTTGTGTAATTATTATAATCTGGTTTTAGTAAAACAGATATCCAAGAGTTTGCAGAGCGTTCCGCTTGCACAGCAACATACCATATAATTGTATTAATCTGTTATAAAAGGACAATAATCACCTCTTTATCACATTCTTGCGGATTAATGTCGTAACTTGCCAAAAAGAAAAATCCCGCCTGTTTTATCCCCGAGTATAAACTATCCTAAAAAGAAATGAATCATGAAAGGTAAAGAGAGAAAGAAAGAAGCAAAGAAAGAAAAGTCAGAAAATAAGATAAAAGTACTGACTGAGTATCAGAGAGAAAGAGGGAGCAAGAGTAATAAAGGAATGAGCATAATACCTAAAGTATAATGGTGTCTGTAAAGAGAGAGGGTATTATACTGGAAGGCACTTCGCTTGAATTTGAGAATGAGGGAGTGATGAATCCGGCGGTGATTGTAGAAGGGAGTTCCGTGCACATGTTCTATCGTGCTGTAAGAGAAGGAAATCATTCGTCTATCGGGTATTGTCGCCTTGAGGGACCTTTGAAAGTCGTGGAGAGGGACACGGTTCCTTTGTTGGTTCCTGAATATAGTTATGAAAGTCAGGGCGTGGAAGACCCTCGAATCGTGAAAATCGATGGTCTTTATTACCTTACTTATACGGCTTATGATGGTTATAGTGCAGTAGGAGCCTTGGCACTCTCTTCTGACTTGAGACATTTTGAGAAGCGGGGCATTATCACTTCCCAGATCACTTATCCACAGTTTCGGGAGTTGCTTCGTACCCAGCAGGCGATTATCAGTAAGTATTTTCGTTCAGGCAATAAGCGCGAAGCAACTAATGAGAAAGGACATCCACTCTATATGATGGATAAGAATGTGGTTTTCTTCCCTCGTAAAATCAATGGGAAGTTTTATTTCATGCATCGTATCCGTCCTGATATTCAATACGTAGCAGTGGAGCGCCTGGATATGTTGACGAAAGAATTCTGGAAAAGATATTACCAGAATTTCGCTAAACGTATTTTGCTGGCACCTTATCACGACCATGAGTCGAGCTATATCGGAGCCGGTTGTCCGCCGATAGAGACAAGTGCCGGTTGGCTGTTGATTTATCATAGTGTCTACGACACTCCTTCCGGTTATGTTTATTCCGCTTGCGCGGCTCTACTGGATATTGACAATCCGGCTATTGAAATAGCCCGTTTGCCTTATCCGTTGTTCACTCCCGAGACAAAATATGAACTGTCCGGTGTAGTCAATAGAGTTTGTTTCCCAACGGGCGCCGCCTTGTTTGGTGATACACTCTATATATATTATGGAGCAGCCGATAAGTACATCGCCTGTGCGTCAGTGCAACTGACAGAGTTATTGGATGAATTAATAAAACAAATTAAATGAGAAAAATAGTATGTATCACTACCTATCCTCCTCGTGAATGTGGCATAGCCACCTTTGCCCAGGATTTGATCCGGGCTATTCAGTCAAAGTTTGGAAATTCTTATTCCATCAGGATATGTGCGGTAGAGTCCGGTACGGAGAAATATGCCTATACCCGGAAGCAAGCGGTAGAGTATGTTCTCAACACTTCGGATGCATCGGCTTTTGCTACTTTGGCCAAGCAGTTGAATGAAGATTCTGAAGTTGAAATTGTACTTGTGCAGCATGAATTCGGATTGTATATGGAGCAGGAAGAAGCTTTCCTTGAAATGCTGGAGCAATTATCTAAACCGGTGATTCTTACCTTCCATACCGTTCTTTCGCAACCTTCTCTTGATATGTATGGGAGTGTGAGGAGAATGATAGTTGCCTGCAAGTATCTGGTAGTCATGACGCAAAATTCCCGGCGCATTTTGTTGCGGGTGTATCATGCAGATGATGGTAAAATCGAGGTGATTCCTCATGGTACTCATCTGGTGTCATTTAAGGATAAGAATATGCTGAAGAGTTTTTATAAACTTTCGGGTAGGCGTGTCCTTTCTACTTTCGGCTTACTCAGCCCCGGAAAAAGTATAGAGACCACTTTGGGTGCTTTGCCGGATATCGTGAAAGAGAATCCTTCCGTAATCTTCCTTATCATCGGGAAAACCCATCCGGGAGTGCTGAAGGTGGAAGGGGAGAAGTATCGCAATCTGCTAAAAGAGAAAATAAAAGATTTGCATCTGGAAGAACATGTACTCTTTATTAATCAATATCTTGAATTGCCCGTTCTGTTGGAATATTTGCAGTTGACAGATGTGTATCTTTTCACTTCGAGCGATCCGAATCAGGCAGTCAGCGGGACATTTGTTTATGCCATCAGTTGCGGCTGTCCGATCATAGCTACTCCTATTCCGCATGCACTGGAGTTGCTGAGCGATGATGCCGGTATCATCTTTGACTTTAAAGACTCGGTTCAACTGGCTATAGCTGCCAACCGTTTACTTGCTGATGAAAGTCTGCGGACTGAGATGAAACTGGTAGGTTTGCAGAAGACGGCGGCCACAGCTTGGGAAAATGTTGCAATTGCTTACACTCTGCTTTTTCAGCGGACCGGTGAGCCGGAGGAAGAGTTGATCTACTCTTTACCTCCTGTGAATACCTCACATATCCGGCGTATGAGTCGGCAATGGGGGATTATTCAGTTTGCGAAAGGGAATCGCCCGGATAGCTCTACGGGATATACACTGGATGATACGGCGCGAGCACTGATAGCAATGTGTCAGGTTGTTGCCACCGGAAAAGGGAAGGTGAAGGAACGCTATGTCAGAACTTATCTGAACTTTATCCGTTACTGTCAGCAACCGGATGGCTCTTTTCTGAATTATGTGGATCAGGATGGACTGTTCACTTCGCAAAATCAAGAAGTAAGATTGGATGATAGTAATGGGAGGGCCATTTGCGCTTTAGGCTATTTCATCTCTTGTTCGGCACATTTCCCGGCTTTGTGGAAAGAAGAAGCAATGGCTGTTTTCGAACGGACATTCCAGCAGTTCAGCCGGATAGAGTCTCCCCGTAGTATGGCTTTTATGCTCGAAGGGCTCTATTACTACACCCGTGTGTGTCCGTCGGCTCAGGCAGATGCCTATATCGGGTTATTGGCTAATAAGCTCGTTCAGTGCTATCGCCGGACGGCAGGTGGAGAGTGGTTATGGTTTGAGACATATCTCACTTATGATAACGGCATTTTGCCGGAATCAATGTTGCTGGCTTATCAGGCCATCGGTCGGGAGGAGTATAAGCAGATAGCTTGGGAAGCTTTCGAATTCTTATTGAAGAAGTTGTTTGTGGGAAATCGCCTTCAAGTGATTTCTAATCAAGGATGGATGCATAAAGGAGAAGAACATCATGGATTTGGAGAGCAACCGGTAGATGTGGCGGGAACGGTAATTGCTTTAGGCACATTCTATCAGGTATTTAAAGAGGAAAAATACCTTCGTATGCAAACTGATGCTTTCAACTGGTTTTTGGGAAACAACCATTTACATCAGGTTATTTACAATCCGACCACCGGAGGGTGTTATGACGGCTTGGAGGAGAATAACATAAATTTGAATCAGGGGGCCGAATCGACCGTGTGTTATTTAATGGCAAGGTTAGCTCTGGTAACTGCTTATTCTGTGAAGTGACGAAACAATAGACAAGTGAAAACTGTTTCTTATCATATAACTTAAAACGGATATAATAATGAGTAAAACAGTTGATTTGTTGGGACAACAGGCAGAATATTACCTGAACCATACGTGTAAGACAATAGATAAGAAACTAATTCATGTTCCGGGACCTGATATGATTGATAAGGTCTGGGTGGATTCTGACAGAAATGTACGTACCCTTAATAGCTTGCAGGCTTTGTACGGACATGGACGCCTTGCGAATACCGGATATGTATCTATTTTGCCGGTCGACCAGGATATAGAACATACAGCCGGAGCATCATTCGCTCCTAATCCGATCTATTTTGATCCTGAAAATATAGTGAAACTGGCTATCGAGGGAGGTTGTAATGCAGTTGCATCCACATTTGGTATATTAGGGGCTGTTGCCCGTAAATATGCCCATAAAATACCTTTTGTTGTGAAACTGAACCATAATGAATTGCTTACTTATCCAAACTCTTACGATCAGGTGATGTTTGGAACCGTAAAAGAAGCATGGAATATGGGTGCGGTAGCTGTTGGCGCTACTATCTATTTCGGTTCGGAGCAAAGTCGTCGTCAGATTATTGAAATATCACAAGCTTTTGAGTATGCGCATGAGTTAGGTATGGCAACCATCCTCTGGTGCTATCTCAGAAACAATGATTTTAAAAAGGACGGCACAGATTACCATGCGGCAGCCGACCTTACCGGACAGGCCAACCACATCGGAGTGACCATCAAGGCCGATATTGTAAAACAAAAACTTCCTTCCAATAATGGCGGATTCACAGCTATTCACTTTGGTAAAACGGATGAAAGAATGTATTCTGAACTCGCAACTTCACATCCTATCGACCTTTGTCGCTACCAGGTTGCTAATGGCTATATGGGGCGTGTCGGTTTGATTAATTCCGGCGGTGAATCTCATGGAGAATCGGATTTGCGTGATGCTGTTGTTACGGCGGTTATCAATAAACGTGCCGGTGGAATGGGATTGATCAGCGGACGAAAAGCATTCCAAAAGCCAATGGAAGAGGGTGTTCAATTATTGAATACCATTCAGGATGTTTACTTGGATTCTTCAATAACGATTGCATAAAGTGTTTGATCAGTATAGAAGACTTTTATCTTCTATACTGATTACTTAAATGTAAAAGTGATTTTTTGAACTGTTATCCGAGCTGGGTTTTATCTCCAGTTAACCCTGAGTATATTTTCCATCCATGGTAACCGTACAAGTTTGTATGACCAGGGAATGCTATCCAATAATATATCGTATGCACGTTCCTCTACAGTTAGAATCCATTCATGTTCAGTTTTTTCTATAAATCCCGTTCTGTTCAAAAATGATTCTTGGAAGGCTCTCATTGAAGTGTTCCTCATTTTTGACCAATTAGTCTTTGTTGCTTCCAATAGAGAATCTATTGTGTTAAGTTCATCTTGATTTAGTTCCACTCTTCTGGGGAGTGGCTCATTGAAAGGATAATTTATTAACAAACGGTTGAGGAACAGATCTTTTTCATCATACTCCCTGTCTTCATTTGATATAAGGCGTTGTAAAATGAATATAGCCCGTACTTTTGATTCGTTACTATTGAGACTTCTGCGGTCTTGGCTTAACATATTAAGCCTTATAAAAAGCATTGGTAGAAATGGGAAGAGAATGACCAATCCTGCATTGGATATAGGTACGTGTTTCAAATCTCCATATTGTTCTGTACCTAAATGAGGGCTATATACACGCACTCCGGGAGCTATTACATTCTCATTTACTTTGACATTGCCACAAGTTCCTTGATCGCCCGGACCAATATCCCAGTTCCCTTTGTCGCATTTAGCTATGATTTTTCCTCCTGTAATAGTTATGTTTCCACATTTACTTTTTCGACCTGTATATTGACCGGCACCGCCTATTCCTGCAGATCCCGCGCGCCAGGAAGTCTCGTGCTGATAACCTGCATAGGCTTCTATGGTTCCACTTTCGATAATAATGTCACCACATTCGGTAGCATATCCGCATCCTATACCGGCGGCACCTTCTCCACCGTATGCAATTAATTTTCCGTCGCCTTTAATGATCAGGACGGAGTTTTTTCTTGATTGGATTGCAGCCATTTCACGACCACTGTGTAGTATATTGGTTCCTTCAAGAATTACCGTGATATGACAGTCTTCCGCAATATGAAATGCAACACCCATGTTTTCCGGATCACATAAGTTGGCATTTTGCAGAATAATTGTTGCATGTACTCCGGCAGATACTGTAATTCCATGTTTTGAATTGGTACCTGTAATAATATACACTCCTTCTTGGGAGATACGGAAAGCATCCGATTCCCTACTCATGTCTATTTTTTCATTTCTCATAAGAATAAAAATTAATATTAATATTGTATTTGTTGATTATCATATATTGATTTTCAGTCTGCTTTTAATACCTGTCTCTTATACACATCTCCGAGCCCACGAGACTACGCTGCATC
>ENA-UAOT01000350-UAOT01000350.1-human-gut-metagenome-genome-assembly--contig:-NODE-350-length-23431-cov-6.199179_pt1 | contig 23431 bp, 19 predicted proteins | sample MGYA00243475_ERZ654567 | MGnify/ENA primary metagenome ERZ654567 (study PRJEB26926, sample SAMN06164482) | human gut metagenome | biome: ENVO:00009003; feature: ENVO:2100002; material: ENVO:00002003... | reverse complement strand
TTATGCGATCGTCGGCAGCGTCAGATGTGTATAAGAGACAGGGATTAGGTAGCCGTTTTTATCTTTAGGTGGTTTTAGTAGAGAAGCTCTCCCGGACATTCTGCATATCTCGGAGAATACTTTGGTCTAATACTTTTGCATATCGCTGCGTCATTTTTGTATTGGTATGACCGAGCATTTTGGCTACATTTTCCAATGATACATTATTGGCTAAAGCGACAACCGTCGAAAATGTATGCCGTCCGGTATGCGTGGTTAAATTTTTCTTGATACCGCATAAATCAGCAATTTCTTTCAAGTAACTGTTTAGCTTTTGATTGCATGGAACGGGTAACAATGTTCCTTTCTTTTTCGCCAGTGGATGCCCTTCGTATTTCTCCAATATGGCTAAAGGTATATCCAAAAGAGGAATGTTGCACATGACTTTCGTTTTCTGTCTTGCTTTTCTAATCCATAAATTCCCCTGATTATCAGATACAAGATGTTCTGCTTTTAATTCAGATACATCTATGAAAGCTAACCCCGTGAAGCATTGGAATAGAAAAATATCACGCACTAAATCCAATCGAGGAACATCAAAAACTTTGTTTTGCATAGTTTCTAATTCTTCTTTGGTTAGAAACTCTTTGTGTACTTCCTGCTCGTGGAAACGGATATTGATAAACGGGTCTTTCTCCATCCAATCATTAGCCAATGCCATGTTGGTGATTTTCTTCACTACCTTCATATAACGGATTACCGTATTTTCTTGCAGATTCTTTTTTGATTTCAAGAAATGAATATAATCCTGAATGATGGCATGACTTATTTCTTTCATGAGTATATCCTTTAGATGGTACTTTTTCAAAGCCATCTCTTTGAAATACCGTAAACAAGTATCAAATCGGGAGATAGTTACTTTGGCATAATCCTTGCCAATCAGTTCACGGCATTTGTCGTTATGTTCTTGGAATACTTCAAAGAACATAAGGTGCTTTTCATCCAGTCCGAGAAAGCGTCTTTTAATTTCCATCGGATTGATAAGTTTATTCTCATCCTCCAAAGTTCGATGAATATCGTACAAGCGTAGTTTAACTGATTCAAGATAGCGGTTTACTTCTACTGATTTAGCATCTTTGCCCGTACACCGTTCCTTAGCTTGCGACCAAAGTTCGGGCTTAACGGTTCTTTTTAGCTGCATTTCAGTCAATTGCCCTTGAATTGTTATCCGCAACATGAGAGGTGTCTCACCTGATTTTACTGTTCTTGTTTTGCGGATGAAGAACAGCACGTTGAAAGTCTGTCGTTTCATACTCTAAAAATTAATGTTTAAAGTTACTGAATCGTGCAGAATAGCAAGAATTAAACGATAAGACAATCAACGACTTACGGTACAATTCGTGGACATTTTTTTCGAGACTAAAATTGTCCACGATTTAGCACAGCGAAAGTGCGTAATTCTGCTCAAAATATGCGGATTAGGGGGAAAAAGAAAATCCCTGAAATATTTAGTTTTCAGGGATTTACCAAATTTGAAGTCTTTTAAAAGTGGTGCCACCAGGAATCGAACCGGGGACACAAGGATTTTCAGTCCTTTGCTCTACCAACTGAGCTATGGCACCATTGTTTCTCTTTTGCGGTTGCAAAGGTAGTGAAACTTTTGGATTGTGCAAGGGCTTTGGAGATAAAAAACGCTGATAATTGCCTATGTGACTAAGTATCAGCGTTTATAATTTAATAAAAAAAGTGTTTTTTTTATTCTTCTCCCTTTTCAGCTTCTGCATTTTCGGTCGTTTCGTCTTTCAGCGGGTTCCAGCCTTGGGCTTTCAGCTCAAATTCCTGACCATCGCGGGTAATTAACGCACAACCCAGTTCCGGTTTCGTGATATGACCGATCAGCTTCACACCCTCCATTTCAGAGATCTTTTCGTGGTCAGAGATGGGGACGGTGAATAGCAATTCATAATCTTCGCCACCGTTCAGTGCACATGTAGTCAGGTTCATGTTGAACTCCTCTGCCATGACAGCTGTCTGGTAGTCGATAGGAATATGTTCTTCGTAAACGCGGCAACCTACTTTACTTTGCGTACAGATATGTAGCAATTCAGAAGATAAACCGTCCGAGATATCCATCATGGAAGTGGGTTGAATCCCTTCTTCCGCTAATTTCTCGATGATATCGCGACGTGCCTCCGGTTTTAGCTGACGTTCCAGAAGATACTCTTTTCCAGAGAAATCAGGCTGCACATCAGTCTTCCCTTTTAAAGCCACCTTCTCGCGTTCCAATAGCTGTAAACCCATATATGCCGCACCCAAGTCACCGGTCACACAAATCAGATCAGTCTCTTTGGCACCATTCCGGTAGACAACCTTATCCTTATCTGCCTCACCAATACAAGTGATGCTGATTGCCAGTCCTGTTAGCGAGGAAGAAGTGTCACCACCTATGATATCCACATCGTATTCCTCACATGCCAGGCGGATACCTGCATATAGCTCCTCCATATCTTCTACGGAGAAGCGCTTGGAGAGAGCCAGGGAAACCGTTATCTGCTTCGGGGTACCGTTCATGGCATAGATGTCGGAGAAGTTCACGACAGCCGCCTTATAGCCTAAATGTTTCAGTGGGACATAAATCAAATCGAAATGTACACCTTCCATCAGCAAGTCAGTAGTAATCAAAACCTGCTTTTCGGTAGGATAGGAGAGTACGGCGGCATCGTCGCCTACACCGTACTTACTCGATTCATTCTTCAGTTCAATGCCTTCGGTAAGGCGGCGGATAAGACCGAACTCACCGAGGCTTGATATTTCTGTTCTCATGATTATGCTCTGTTTATCAATTCTCTCATAATTTCCGTCATCTTCGGTTGTGCAGCATCGGCAGCTTTCTGCACTTCCTCGTGCGTTACTTCCACAATCTTGCCTTCCACACCGAGGTCGGTAATCACGGAGATACCGAACACTTTGATGCCACAATGATTGGCAACAATCACTTCCGGCACTGTAGACATACCTACTGCATCTGCACCGAGGATATGGAACAATTTATATTCGGACGGTGTCTCAAACGTCGGGCCTTGCGTACCGATATATACGCCATGTTGCACCTTAATTCCTTTTTCTGCTGCAATAGCATTTGCCTTACGGATCAGCTCTTTGTCATACGCCTCACTCATATCCGGGAAACGCGGGCCATACGGAATATTCTTGCCACGTAACGGATGTTCCGGGAAATAATTGATATGATCCGTAATAATCATCAGGTCGCCGATTTCAAAATCAGGATTCGTACCACCACTGGCATTTGAAACGAACAGGGTTTTGATTCCCAGTTCACGCATCACACGTACGGGGAATGTTACTTCTTTCATTGAGTAACCCTCGTAGTAATGGAAGCGTCCCTGCATTGCCATGATATCTTTGTTGCCTAACTTTCCGAATATAAGTTTCCCGCTGTGTCCTTCTACCGTCGATACGGGGAAGTTCGGGATTTCCTCATATTTTATTTCATACTTCTCAGTGATTTCGGTGGCGAGACTGCCTAAACCGGTTCCGAGGATAATTGCTGTCTCTGGTTGTGTGTGCATTTTACCTTTTAGGTAAGCTGCTGTTTCTTGAATGAGCTCTAACATAGCCAATAATATTTTGGTTAAATATATGTTGTTGATTTTGTAAAAATTCTATCTCAATAGGCAAAACGTATAGATACGGTTTCAATGCTTCGGCCAATGCCGGATGATGTTGCAGCCTTGTTGCATCCTTTTCTGTTGTGATTATCAGTTTTTTATTTCCTTCCAGGTGTTCGAAGCGTTCCTTGATCATTTGCAGATCCTTGTTATTGAAATCATGGTGATCGTCAAACTGGCATATGTTCACATGCGGCGTATATGCTTCCAGTTTTTCCACCAAGGGTGCGGGTGAAGCGATTCCTGTAACCAGCAACACCTGTTCGTCTTTTTCCAGCGATGTGAGAGTTCTCCGCTTCTTGCCGAAAAGCGGTGTCAGTGCTCCGTATCGGAATGAGGAGAAATAAAGTTGTTGGTATGGATACAGTTTCAGCCTTTTCGTGATGATATTGAAATCTATTGGTTTGATATCCTCCGGACATTTGGTTACGATCACGATATGCGCCCGGTTTTTGCCGTCTTCCGGTTCACGCAATCGTCCTGCCGGAAGCAGGGTGTCATCCGAGAACAACCTGTGAAAATCAGTCAGCAGTATATTCAGTCCGGCCTTTACATGTCGGTGCTGGTAGGCATCGTCCAGTAACACTACATCCACTTTGGGATTGTCCAACTTCATCAGTTGTTCGATGCCATGACAACGATTCTCATCTACAGCTACCCGAATATCCGGGAATTTGGTTTTTATCTGATACGGTTCGTCGCCGATGCGCTTCACGTCTGTTTTCTCCGTAGCCAGCACATATCCCTTGCTTTTCCGTTTATAACCGCGGCTCAGCATGGCAACGTTTGCTCCTGTCTGTTGCAACAGCTTGATAAGATACTCCGTGTGTGGCGTCTTGCCAGTTCCGCCTACAGCGAGGTTTCCGACGCATACCACAGGTACATCAAAACTCTTTGACTGGTAATATCCCCAATCAAAGAGTTTATTTCTCAAGTATACTCCCATCCTGTAAATCCACGAGATGGGGTATAGCCAATAGTGTATCTTAACCAGCGGTTCTTCCATCCACTCCTTTCTTTAATTGATGTTCAACTCGAACGGAACGCGTGCCTGAATCTTATCGTAATTCTCAAAGTTATTCAGCCAGTCGAACTGATTGTAAAGTTCACCTACTTTGCCTTTCAACATACGAGATTGGATATATCCACCCGGATTCGTATCCATCAGCGTTTCGAAGAAACTCTTCTTGCCTGGGTAAGACATTACGGTGTAAGCATCCAGTCCGGCTTTTCCGATAGCCATTTCCAATGCTTTGTCCAGTCCGCCCAGTTCGTCTACCAAGCCCAGTTCTTTGGCTTTGGCACCTGTCCACACACGACCTTCGGCAATCTTTTTGATTTCGTCCGTAGTCATGCCGCGGCCTTCTGCGCAACGTTTCACGAACAGTTCATAACCCTCGTTCACCATATTTTGCATCAAAGCCTTTTCACCATCATTCAGTGCACGTCCCATCATTCCGAAGTCAGAATATGTATTTGTCTTCACAACGTCAAATGAAAGGCCTATCTTGTCTGTCAGTCCCTTCACGTTGGGGAACATACCGAAGATACCGATGGAACCCGTCAGTGTGGTCGGGTCAGCTACGATGCTGTCTGCGTTACAAGAAATATAGTATCCGCCTGATGCAGCATAGTCACCCATAGATACAATTACCGGTTTTTCTTTCTTCAACTCGGTCACTGCATACCATATTTGTTCCGAACCGAAAGCGCTACCACCCGGAGAGTTCACACGCAGCACTACCGCTTTCACGTCTTCGTCTTCTTTCAGTCTGCGCAAGTCGCGGATCACCTTTTCAGAGTTGATTCCATTTTCGCTATCAGCATATGAACTTCCGCTATCAATGGCACCATACGCATAGTACACGGCAACAATGTTTCCACTCTTATCTTTCGGAACGTTTTTCTTTACGTTTACCATATCTTTCAGAGTCAGTACCGGCATACGGTCATCTTTATCTATGCCTATCAGAGTTTTCAGATAGTTGCGTACATCATTCTTATATATTAAGGTGTCTGCAAGTCCATATACCACGCAGTCTTCTGCAGGGTAGAACATCAGCATCTTGTCGGCAGCTTCGTTCAACTTCTCCTTGCTTACGCCTCTTGATTCGGAGATGTCGCCCAACATTTGTCCCCAGATGCCATCCAGAAATACAGTTACCTGTTCGCGGTTGGCCGGGCTCATTTCGGTAGAGATAAACGGTTCTACAGCCGATTTGTAAGTACCTACTTTGAATACCTGCATTTCCACACCAATCTTAGACAACAAATCCTTGTAGAAAACCGGAGTAGAAGCCAGACCGTACCAGCCGATTGAACCTTGTGGATTCAGCATCACCTTGTCGGCTACACTTGCCAGGTAATACAGACGCTGTGAATATTGGTCGCCGTAAGCTACTACGAATTTACCGCTGGTCTTGAAGTCAGCCAGTGCTTTGCGTATTTCTTCTATGGAAGCAAAACCTGCGCCCATTGAACCGGCCTGCAGATAAATACCTTTGATGTTTTCGTTATCCTTAGCCTTCTGGATAGACGACAGAATGTCATCCAAACCATAAGTGGTTTCATCTTCACTCAGGAACATGTCAAACGGATTGTCCTGACTGCGTTCAGAGAGCATACCTCTCATGTCGAGCATCATCACAGAGTTCTTGCGTACTTGTGTTTCAGACTCCGACGAAGACAGCATACTAAACAGTATCAGGATGCTGACGAAAAACAACACAACGCATGACACGATAATACCTGTGATGGTGGCAAGCGTAAATTTAAAAAATTCTTTCATTGTAGTTATTGTTTTTTGTATGCTAACTTATAAAAGCTAACAAAGATAAATAATTGAATTGATATTTACCCTATCTGTCGCAAGGTTTTTCATTTTGTCACACTGTCTATCACAAAACATTATTATCTTTGTGTCGTTTAACGTTAAAAGGAGAACAAATCATGGGTAATAAAATCTATCCGATCGGCATACAAAGTTTTGAGAAGATTCGTAAAAACGGTTACTTTTATGTTGATAAGACGGCACTGATCTACAGATTAGTGCAGACTGGTAGCTATTACTTTTTGAGTCGGCCGCGGCGTTTTGGCAAGAGTCTGCTTTTGTCTACTTTAGAGGCTTACTTCTCGGGTGCACGCGAACTTTTTGAAGGACTTGCTTTGGAACAGTTGGAGAAAGAATGGAAAAAACATCCGATTTTGCATCTGGACCTCAATATCGGGAAATATGATGCGCCCCACAGCCTTGACGATATTCTGAATAAGGCATTGTTAGAGTGGGAAGCCATTTATGGTACCGGTGCGGGTGAGGTAACTCTTGCTCTGCGCTTTGCAGGTGTAGTGGAGCGGGCTTACAAGCAAACCGGCGAAGGTGTTGTTATCCTTGTTGACGAGTATGACAAGCCTATGTTGCAGGCTATTGGAGACAAAAAGCTTCAGACCGAATTTCGTAATACCCTGAAACCTTTTTATGGTGTACTCAAGACGATGGACAGATGTATCCGGTTTGCTCTGCTGACGGGAGTAACTAAATTTGGTAAAATCAGTGTCTTTAGTGACTTGAATAACCTGAATGACATCTCTATGGATGAGCCGTTCGTCTCTATTTGTGGATTAACGGAGAAAGAAGTGCATGATAATCTGGAAGAAGATTTGCATGAACTGGCAACGGTACAAAAGATGACGTATGAACAAGTTTGTGTCGAGTTGAAGAAGTGTTACGATGGCTACCATTTTGTAGAAGATTCTGAAGGGATCTACAATCCTTTCAGTGTACTGAATACCTTTTATAAAATGAAGTTTGGTAGTTATTGGTTTGAGACTGGGACACCTACTTATCTCGTAGAATTGCTGAAGCATAATCATTATGATCTGGAGCAGATGACTCACGAAGAAACCAGTGTGGATGTCTTGAATAGTATCTATGATGATGATAGTCCCATACCTGTGATTTATCAAAGCGGATATTTGACAATTAAGGGATACAATTCTCGTTTCGGCACCTACAGTTTGGGGTTCCCGAATAGAGAAGTCGAAGAAGGGTTTATAAGGTTTTTAATGCCATTCTATGCAAGGGTTAACAAAGCGGAAGCTCCGTTTGAGATACAAAAGTTTGTTCGTGAAGTAGAGAGTGGGCAACCCGATGCTTTCTTCCGTCGTTTGCAAAGTTTCTTTGCCGATACTCCTTATGAGCTTGTCAGTGACCTGGAACTTCATTATCAGAATGTGCTGTTTATAATCTTCAAGTTGGTAGGCTTCTATACGGAAGCAGAGTATCATACATCTGAGGGACGTATAGACTTGGTGCTGAAAACAGATAAGTATATCTATGTTATGGAATTCAAGCTCGAAGGTACTGCCGAAGAAGCATTGCGGCAAATAGAAGAAAAACAATATGCTCTACCTTTTGAATCCGATTCCCGTAAGTTATTTAAAATTGGGGTGAACTTTAGTAATCGTACCAGAAACATAGAACAATGGATCATAAAATAACATTTTAAGAGAAAAGCATAAGAATCGACAGATAAATCCTATCATTTTAAACATAGCACTGCACGACATTGTTCGTGTGGTGCTTTTTATTTTTAATACAATTGATTATGAAACAAAACAGTTTAACCGGCTTCATGAATGAAGTCATTGTAGAGTTGCAGCAGGAGGGGCGTTTCGCCACTGCTAATATCTACAAGTATGCCCTACGGGCATTTACCCAATCCGTGGGAGGTGGTGAAATCTTCTGGGGAGGTCTGAACAGGGGAGCTTTGCATCGCTTCCAGACTTATCTGGAAGATTTGCAGAAGAGTTACAACACTATCTCTACTTATATCCGTGCGCTGCGTGCGGTTTACAATAGGGCAGTGGACCGTGGATTGGTGGCGGGTGAATTCCGTCTGTTTGCAAACCTGAAGACAGGAGTAGTTTCGGAAAAAAAGCTGGCAGTTACAGCTTCACAGATGCAGAAGCTGGTGCATACGCCCCGAAGCCGACAGTTACCGCCGAAGGTTCGTCAAGCGCAAGACATTCTCTCATTGATGGTGCTGTTGCAAGGGATGCCTTATACTGACCTGGCGCATCTGCATAAAGCGGACCTGAATGATACTTTGCTGACTTGCCATCGCCAGAAGACGGGTACGGAACTATGCGTGAAGGTGCTTCCCGAAGCTATGAGACTGATCGAACGCTACCGTAACCATAAAGCAGATTCTCCTTATCTTCTTAATATCCTGAGTGGCACTTGTTCGGAAAAAGAAGCTTTCGAAGAATATCAGGGGAAACTTCGCGATTTAAACCAGCAACTGTCCAAACTTCCCGGACTGTGTGGGGTAGAAGGGGTGAAAGTCAGCTCATACACCGCACGCCATACATGGGCTACACTCGCCAAGTACTGCCAAGTGCCGGAAGAAATCATTTCCGAAGGATTGGGACATTCCTCGCTGGAAGTCACTCGTACCTATCTGAAAAGTTTTGGAGGAGATGAACTTGAAAAAGCAAACCGGATGATAATTGATTACATTTCTACTGGAAGAAAAAAAGTGTGGAGTGGAGCTTGAATTTGCTGTTACTTCGTAAGTAACGGTATGCAGAAGGCATTACTTCGTAAGTAACGGATGTATAATCTTGCTGCAAAGATATTAAATTTTTAATAAAAACAAATTATAAATAATAATTTTGACTGATATTTAACTGAAAACACGACTCAAACAACCAAGACAAATTATAAATCGACATATTACCGGCTTATCGGCTATGAGAAAACACATAAATTCTCCTTTCCACGTTTCACCTTCAACATGGACCTGTGATATTCTACGCTTTATTTTTGCGTATTCTGCTCTTTAGACGCCCGCCGTATTCCTATAACACCTTATATTTTCCGTATTTGCGTGCTTCCGTTACTTACGAAGTAACGGTTAAAGACAATAATTATGCTAACACAACTGACACAAACAGCTATCGCCGTATTATACGACATTTATGCTGGTGGCATACCATATCGCACAGCACAATTGACTATTGCGCCGCAAGATTTGATCGACATCCTCACTAAGTTTGAGAGGGCCGGTTTGATTCATCGTAAAGGAGTTCCATCATCCGGGCTTCTTTCTTCCTATGAACTAACTTGCGACTATAAGGATATATCCCTGCTGAATATACTGGAAGCTCTTGATGAACACTTGAATTGCAATCATCCCACCAAGGAGAAGATGTATCTGCAATACCGTGCTGCTGCCCATCGGTTGGGAGTCATTAACCAGATGACCCGACTTTATTTATCTGAAATCAAGCTGATCGATCTATAATGAAAAGGAATTTACCCATAATTCTCGGCAACCTTTGTGGCATGCTGCTTCCGCTACTTCTTGTTGCGGCCACCTTTACCGGTTGTGCCAAACACTCGTCCGAAGATACTCCCGATCCTGTGCCTATCCGCCTCTATACCGGTATTCATACCCGTGCGGCGGTCGATGCATTCGATGCTACCCCTGTATGCATTGCCTGCGGCACCTCTTCCGGGCTTTATACCACTACTTGGGACGGTATCGCCACGGCAAACGAGATTACTCTCACCCCTGTACGCTATTATCCCGAAGATGGTACTTCGCTCTATCTGCGTGGTTACTATCCTCCTGTACCGATGGCTGCCGATGGCACATTGACTTTTACCCTTACCGGAGACGAAGACCTCCTGCTCAGTGGTGAACAAAATGGTTCCCTCTCTTCACCTTTTACTTCCGACAGTAAAGGGACGTTGATTTACAATCATCTGTTGACGAAATTAAGTTTTGCCATTCATTTGGAGGGCGATGATATACCTTCCCTTCGTGTCCGTTCTCTGCAACTCAATGGATTGGCGGGACAAGTCACACTGGCTTTACAAACCGGTGCATTATCCTATGGCGATGCCACGGTTCCTGTGCCTATCTATTCGGCCGCAGCCGATGCCGAAGGGCTTCCATTTACAGGCGGAGTATTGCAGCTTCCCGGTTATGCCTTGGTGCAACCTCAGTCCGACTTCACACTCGATATGGTGATTGCCGTCGACGATGACCGTTCCCACGATCTTGAATACCATGACCTGGCTATCAGCTTCGAGGGTGGTGAGGGCGAAGGCGGCATAGCCTATACGGTGAAAGTGGAATTGCCGACTCCCACATTTCCCGATCCTGTACCTGTCAGGGTTACCGCTACCATTGTAGCTTGGGAAGCAGGTGATTCCGGTAGCGGAGATATTCCCGGCTGGGAGTGAAGTATTGATAGTAACTACTATATAAACAAACGAATAAATTATTAATCATTTAATTAAGACGTAGAATATGAAAACAAAATTGAGTTTAGCTCTGCTGACCTTGTTGATTGCGGCAGGATGCAGTGAAAGTGACCAGAGTAATTTGCCGGATTCTCCTGTAAATGCAGTGCCCATCCGTATTGGTCAGAGCGTGAGTGCAGTGTCACGTGCGGTAGCCGAAAATGGAACCAGTGTGACCGCTACTATTTTGAGATGCGACGGTGATACCCCTTCGGACTGGAGTGGATTTACTAAAGTGGATAAAAATGTGATTAATGACTCTAAGCAATTGACTGACCGTGCCAGTGTTTCGGCAGCCTCTTTCGTAGTAGGCACTACCCAAGAGATTTCATTGAATCAGGAACTTTATTATCATACGGACGGAACGACCAATTCATTTGTTGCCGGTATATCTCCTGCCGGTCAGGTTGCCAATGCCGGAACTGCTGTTGCTTTTAGCCAGAAAGACGGTACGCAAGACGTCATGTATGCTTCGGCAATAAGCGTAGGTAAGGGAGATTCTCCGGCAGTTTCCCGTAATCTGACATTTGAGCATAAGACGACTCAATTGAATTTTGAGATTAAACTGGAAAAAGTATCCGGTGGTGGCGAATGGAATGGTAAACGTGTGGCTTTGAAGAGCATTGCTATGAAGGAGGTTGCCGTACCTGCAGCAGTAGATGCTGCAGATGGTACTGTTACTTGGAGTTCTGCGGCAACTTTGGCTGTTCCCGGTATTGCCGAAACTGTTATAGCTGAAACAGCCACTGCAGCGGGAAGTCCGATTATGATAAAAGCGGGTGATAAAGTTGTTGTGGATGTGGCTATTGTGGTAGGCAGTGATACGAAGGTGTTTTATAATGTCCCTGTCATGAATGGAAGTGACAATTTGACTACCGTAACAGGTAAGTCTCATAAAATCACCCTTACTATGAAGGAACCGGCCACTGCAGATGATGCAGTTAAAATTACTACTACTGCTACTGTTACTCCGTGGATTGTAGGCGATTCCGGTACTGCTGAATTATAAAATATTTAAAGAATTACTCATGAGACGTTTTCACCTTTTGTTTCATTCCGTGCTGTCAGTTTCCCTGTGTTTTCTCGCAGCTTGTTCGTCCGACGTTTCTCTTCCTGTAGAAGAGGCTGTTCCGTTGGATTTGTGTGCTGGCGGGGATGCCCTGATTCAGACTTCCGTCACTCGTGCCGACAACCTGCCGGAAAAGGCTTTCGATGCCACCGTAATGCTTACCACGAGGCAAGGAGGCTATTCCGGGCTTACAGCGAAGTATGAGGGAAGTCATGGCGTAACAGTCGGTACGAATGGTAGCGTCTCCTGGAAATTGCAGAGCGGTGTGCAGCCGGTCTATCCCGAAACGGGTAGCTGGCTGTATGCTGTGGCAATTTCTCCGACAGGTGTTTCCGATAGTAGTGGCAATGTATCTTATACACTCACAGGCAAGGAAGATTTGCTGTATGCACCGGAAATACGTGGAAACAAGTGGGACGGTGACCGCTTTGCCGGGAATACCAACAGCGGCTATGACAAGCCGTTGGAGTTCTCACATCTGCTGACCCGCTTGCGGTTGAAGGCTTGCAAGAAGCAGACCGGTGGCTTGGCAGTGAAGATTACTCGTGTGAAGGTAAACGAAGCGGAAAATGCCGTGACATTGCCATTGGCAACGGGCGTTCCTGTATTCAGTGGCACGAAAGGACTTTCGCTACTTCCCGGTGCGGGCGGTGCGGGCATAGATGTTCCGGCTGATGGCACTACCATTACGTTGGGTGATCTGTTGCTTCCTCCGTTGGCTGCGGGCCATACCTATACATTGGATGTGGAAACATCGACGGGGACTTACCAAGATATTCCGATCACTTTCTCCGGTACCTCTACGGATGGAATGTTTCAGGCGGGAGTTTCCCATGAAGTCACATTGAAGCTATCTGACAATGAGTTGGGTATCTTGTCTGTGAAAGTAACTCCTTGGGAACTGGTATCGGTAGATAATGATCTGGACTTAGTTCCATAATAGCATGAATAAACGAACTATTATGAATGATAAAAAGAAAATAATAATGAAAACCAAACAACTGATGAATCTCGCCCTTATTTCCGGTCTGTTGCTGACTGCCGGATGTGGCGATGATCAAAACACCGGAACTGCTGAAAACAACGACCCGGTGGAATTACGGATTTCTCCAAGAGTGACGCTGACACGCGGGGTAGTAGATGGTACTGCGTTCGCTGATGGTACTACTGTGGCGGTATATGCTGAGGGAGCAGATTATACGAGTGATAAAAGTAATAATTACGCAAAATATAAGTATAGTAGCAGCGCTTGGAATAGTGACGGGTCTGATAAAATATATCTGACGAATGCAGAGGCTACGATTTATGCTTATTATCCTACTACTACGACGTATAATACTACTAATTTGACGATTCCTGTTAACCTCTTAGAGACTGAATCGGAAATCACTGCCATTGATAATATAAACGGTACTTCTATCGCTGCTGCTACTGGTGAAGTGGATTGTATGTATGCAACGCCAGTTCCAAAAGTTACGAATAAATCAAACCAAACTAAAGGTGTGGAACTGACCATGAACCATGCCCTTTCTATGGTAAGTTTTCGCGTTTACAAAGCACCCGATTATGAAGGTACAGGTAAGTTAACGAAGATTGTACTGAAGAATGTAGATGCCGGTACTACTTTAAGCAAAGGTACAAACCCGACAATGAATATTAAGAACGGTACAATTACGGAAGGTACTCCGACTGCTGCAACCTATACGCGTACTATTAAAGATGGTTACACATTAGAATCTACTGCTGACGGTGCAGGTGCCAAAAAATTCAGTATCATGGTGCTTCCCATTTCTACTTCCATCGGTAATGATAAAATTCAAGCTACCTTCACCATTGATGGAGCAGAATACACAGTGAAATTGACAGCACCTACCGCTAATAGCGGTGCATGGCCTGCCGGAAAAAATCATCTCTATACAGTGAAATTAAGTGGTACGGAGCTTTCTTTGGGTACTATAACAGTGACACAATGGGAAGAAGTAGTCGGTAGTGCTAATCTGGAAATTAAGTAATTTTATTAGTTTTATTTCATATATGAATAAACTCTCAATCTTTTACCTGTCCGTCTTTTGCACCCTCCTGCTTGCAGGCGGGTGTACCGACGACGGTTGTCTGTCCGACACGGATACTCCTGTCTTTCTGCAACCCTCTTTCAGTACAGCCTCCAATGTCTCCACCCGCTCCATCGTGAGTGAAACAGGCATAGCAACCGGACAGGTAAATAAAATAGGCGTTTACCTTACCCGTACCGATGGTCATACCGCCTATGCCGATCCTGCTATGGTTTATACTACTTTTACTACCACAAACGGTACTACTTGGACCGGAGCAAAGAAACTCAACCTCCGTACCGAGCAGGCACGCCTCTATGCTTGGTATCCAGTTGTCGGAACTGATGTTCCCACAGAATCCGGAACCACCCGGACCATACCTTTAACCTTACCTGCCGCGCAAACCTTCGACGGCACAAGCACCACTGCCTGTTCACAAACCGATTACCTCTACGGTTCGGCAAACAATACTGCAGGCGATGCCACTGCCATCACTGTAAATGCAACTAATGCCTCCCCAACCGTCTATCTGCAACACGCCTTAGCACAACTTGTATTCACCATCGAATACAAAGCCGGACGCGTGCCCGATAGCGAGTACGACTATGTGAAAAGTATCAGCCTTACCACCGGCACGGGCACAGCCGTTTTCCGTGCTGCAAATGCAGTCGGCACCTTGGCACTGAATGACGGTACGATCACTCTTACCACAACAGCCACCATCACTTTTACCGCAACTGCAGGAACTTCACAACTTCCGGGTAATATCGGTGCCCCGAAACCGGTAGCTTACGGATTGGTTGCTCCGAAAGCTAAAGACGAAACCAGTACCAACCCGATATCCCTGAACCTCGTATTAGGGCAAAAGTCTGCGTCAACCAACGACCGCACCCTGACCGCCGCCAACGCCGCCCTGTTCAACGGTGAGTGGAAGAAAGGACATCGCTACACCTACAACTTGCAACTCGACAAGAATGACATCACCCTGAAAAGTGTTGAAATAAAAGCTTGGACAGAAAAGGACGGAGGCTCGCAGGACGTGCCGCCCGTTATAGAATAAACCGACGAAAGGAGAAACGAACCAATGAAGAAACAGATTTTAAATATACTGCCCTATATCGCTTCCGGCTTCCTGTTACTGGCATCCGGTTGCACCGACGAGCAATCGGGTATTCCGGTAGCGTCAGGCACTCCGCTCACCATTACTGCCGAGATCGGGACTTCCGCTTCCCCTTCATCTACAGATAGGCTGGGGGATGCTACACCTGCCAATGACTACGATCTGAGTAAATTCAGAACCGGTGACCAGATCAATGTAACCTGTACACGTAACACTGCCCTGCTGGCATCCTCAGGATATACCCTGAATGCAGCCGGTAGTTGGAAAGCACCCGCAGGTAGTGAATTGGGTTTTCTTCCTGCCGTGACGTATCGTGCTTCTTTCCCGGTCGGTTATGATGGCATCCAGGCAAGCCAGGAGAAGAAAGCGGATTTCCTGAAAAGTAACTACCTCCGTACGCCCGAAGTTCCTGTTTCGGGTGCTGAAGTGAAATTTACAGGCACGAATGCTTTCAATCATGAAAATGCGAAACTGACACTGAAATTTACCGGTGTGAATACATTGCCTGTTTTCAGCCGGATGACCGTACAGGCAACCGGATTGCGGACAGGCAGCAGTACGGCTGCTGAAAGTATCAATATGCTGCGCCCTGTCGATTCCGAGTACATCTGGTGTGCAGTGATCTATCCGCAAGCCACGAATACGGACATTTCAATAACAATAACAGATACGTATGGTCTCACCTATAAGGCTACTGTCCAATGTGTCATGGCAAAGGGAACCAGCTATACATATACACTGAAACTGCAGAATAATATTCTTGTCCCGGTAGGTCAGGCTGAAATAAAGGACTGGACGGTATCAAGCAGACATAATGGGGACTTTGACTAATTAAAAGTAAGCATGATGAATAAGACTCATATATATACTAACTACACGGGTGTCCGGTCACAATTCCGGTTACTGCTGTTATTGATGGCGGGTATATTCGCATCGTGTACACAGGACGGTGCAGGCGTCGCTACGCCGTTGGAAGTATCTGCCGAAATCGGTAATCCCCAAACACGTGCGGACGACCCGCATCTATCGGATTATGATAAAAAGAAATTTGTGACCGATGATGTGATTAAAATATCAAAAGGAGCAACCGACGTCAATTATAAACGGACGGCAGCCGGAGGTTGGGCCCCGTCTGTATCCACTACTCCGATGACTACAACGGGAGGGGATACTTTTACAGCCACTTTTCCCAATGATTTTTCAAGTATACTGGCAGATCAAAGCACGCCTACCAATTTCTGGAAAAGCAATCGGCTGACTGCTACCGCCACTGCCACCGGAAACCGTGTCAGTTTCAGTTTTGCACCGGCTGCCTGTAAAATTACGATTATTGTAAGTTTTCAGGTTGATAATAGTAGTGGAAGTGCTAAGGTTACCGGAAAGGGACTCTGTAGTGGAAATAAAACTACCGAGGAAACCATCACATTACTGAAAACCTCCGAAGCCGTGAGACGCCATACCTATTCAGGTATCTTTTCACCCGATGCTGCCACGGCCTATCTCATTTCGGTGACGGCAAGCTCCTTTGGGACCCGTACTTATCAGGAGAAAGGCAGTGGCTTGACCTTTCAGGCGGGATACGAATATCAATACACGTTTACCGGAACGAATGAGTTGAACCTTACCAGCGTAGTCGTGACGGAATTTCTTCCGGGTTTCAGTACTACTGATGGTGAAGAGGATGCTGGCAATGCAACCTGACCGGTGTAACAAAGAAGAAAGGAAAAAATGATGAAAATGAAATATACAGATATCTTGTTGGCTTCCGTAGCAGCTCTCGTATTCTTGGGCTGTGACGGAGATGGTGTACCGGAACCGGGCACTGAGGGAAATGCTTTGCAATTACGTTCGGTGGAGTTGTCCGATCCTTCGGTCACTCGTGCGCTGGGAGCTGCCCAGTTGACTAAAATCGGTGTGTATGTCACCGATAACGCGCATGCAGCACTGTCAACGAATGCCCAATCCGTGTACGAATTGGCGAATGGAACATGGAGTTCAACTACTCCTCCCGATATAACAGTGACGAATACAGCTCCCCCCAATCGTTTATATGCCTTTGCTCCGTCGGATCTATCGGTCACAAATTCTTCCGTCGGCAATCATTCCGTACCTGTTCAGGTGGTAGCGGACAATTTCAATGCTTCCCAACAGGTAGATTACCTTTGTGCCACCCCGCTGACGGCTACGGCTGCTTCCCGTGCGGTTACCTTTACCATGAATCATGCTCTGGCAAAGGTTAGTTTCCGGGTGTCGAAGTCTGCCAATGTACAGGAAACGCTGACTTTGAAGAAAATAGAACTGCTAAGTAGCACCAGCCGTTTGCAAATGGGTTCGAGTGGTACTATGAATCTGAGTTCTGGAACCCTGAACGGTCTGGCATCTACCAATTCCATCGCTTTGGAAGGATCGGTAGTGCTGAGTACCTTGCAAAAAGACCCTAATGTCAGTTCTTTGGTAGCCCCCATGAGTGCTGCTGAAACGCGCCTTTCATTCCGCCTTACGGTGGATGTCACCGAAGCTGACGGCAGTGTCACTCCCCGTTCTTTTGAAACGGCAGTTGTGAGTGCGGTGCAATGGAAAGCAGGCTATCATTATGTCTACGCCATTACGGTGGATAAGATGGGCGGCAGTCTGACCAATGTAAAGATTGACGCATGGAAGAGTGATGCAAATCAGAATACGGGAATTGGAATATAAGTTACTTATGAGATATAAATTTTTAAATTTAGCTTCCCACTTTCCGGTATTTTCCGGCTTTGTTTTGGGAATATTGCTGGCAGGATGCAATGCCGGTGATGCAGTGCTTCCGGATACTGCTCCCGATCCGGAGCCGGGGGAACCTGTGACATTGACATTCGATATGTATAGTGCCTCGGTGACACGTGCCGATGCTGCTTCTACATCAGAAGATATGGCAATCGGTAAGATATTCCGTATCTATGCCTTTCCGGCAGGAAGTACGAATCTGGGAGCTCCGCTGGATAGTAAAAACTACACCGTCCAAGCCAGTGAAGCAGATTCTTCAAAACCCGGCAAGGCTACAGGCAGTCTGACCCTGTATCGTGGAACGTACGATCTTTATCTGGTATCTTACAATTCTTCTACCGAAGTGCCGGAGTTGGATAGCAGCGGAGCATTCACCGTAAGCAACGGAAAGGACTTCATGTACACGAAGTTGGAAGGCATTGTGGTGCAACCGGATAAAACGGGAGACAATGCCATGCTGGTGTCTCTGCCCAAACCTTTTACTCGCATGGGGGCACAGGTGATAACCACTGTGAAGGCAAGAAACTCCATGCAACCGGTGACTCCTACGGCGTTGGTTGTGAATTACATCAAGGTGAGCGGCCTGTACGGAAGTTATATCTATAAACTGAATAATACTTCCTGGGAGACGCCGACTGCTACTACTGTTGCCGATGCATCCTATTCTTTTGAAAAGTTCGATTCAAATAATACTTTGGATTATGATGTTACCAAGGAACGCACCAGCGATCCCGGTGTACTATTGCCTGTAGGTGGAACGCAAAAGATGAAGTTTGATGTGAATCTGACAGTGAAATATAAAGATGGCAGTCTGACGAAAACCTCTACCGATTCCTATTTTGCCACTATTGAAAAAGCCTTGTTGCCGGGAATGACGTATCAGTTTGATTTCTCACTGACATTTTACGGTGCAATTGTTCCTTCCGATCTTACGCTTGCCATTCGTGAATGGACAACGTCCAATCTGACCGGTGAGGATTTGGGAAAAGATTGATCAAAATACAGTGTATGCTTATGAATAAGATAATAACCCTTCTTTGTGTTGCTGCCATCTTCCTGTTTGTGGCTTGCGAATCTTCGGAACCAGTTGAGAATGAGAGTGGAGGACTCAGTATTTATTTGAGTCTGCCTCCGGCTTTGTCGGTAGATACCCGTGCCGGATCTATCGGTGGCGTTAGTATTAATGATGTGTGGGTGGTGCAGTTCGATGCAGATGGAAAGATGTTGCATGCTGTATGTTATGGCAGTACTAAGATTAGTAATTTTGGAACCAGCGGAGCACTTGTACAGGTAGAAACGGGTAACTTTTCGGATGTAAGCGGAACTTTCCGTATTATTGCAAATTTCGGTGAAAGCCAAAGTCAGTTGGTGGCTTTTTCCAAAAATACTAATGCTCAAAAAGTAGATTTGGAAGGCATCGTAATCAGCTATTCGAATTATAAAAGCCAGCAGAATTATCTGGTTTCGGATGACATAGAATTTAAAGGAACTGATACAAGTGGTAAAGCGGTTCTTCTGGCCGGTTTGAGCTATGCTTATAGCTGGATTGATGTAAAGTGGACGAATAAAGTGGCTTCTCCCGCACGATTCACCCTTCAATCTATAACGGCTTATAATCTACCTGAATCATTCGCTCTTGAAAGCCGTGCCGGAACAACTGTCGGTGCTTATCCGGCAGCAGATCAAATAACCAATACTTATCCGGTTGATACTGACGCCACCGATAATGGTCTTAGTGTAAATGGTACCTATACTTTCTATATGCCCGAAAATCTTCGCGGAGTAGGTTGTGGCAAATCTTTCCAAGAGAAAAACCTCAATGCCTACGGTCCTAAAACCGATGGCAAGGCGCCTACATTGGGTAGTGACGGCAAACCGGAGGCGGGTGGTGACTTGTCGAAATGCACCTATATTGATCTGCTCGGGTCGTACTGGTACAGTTATAATAGTGCTGATCCGACTGCCACAAGCCCTATCTCTGTCCGTTATCGTTTGTATCTGGGCGGCAATCTGGTGAATGATTACAATGTTCGCCGCGGCTACCACTATACAATTACTGTGCAGATCAGCGGCGCCAACAGTGGTGATGTGCGGGTAACCATTACGAATGGTAATGTGGTGGTGTTCGATAAGGTGGAGACGATTGATAAAGTGGTGGATTTTTAAAGAAATAGGAACAATGAGAAAAGTAGTATATTTATTCAGCATAACGCTTACCTGCCTTGTTGGGCTGACTGCTTGCGATGATTACCTTACTATGTCTTCAGATATGGTTGCAGAGGAGCTGGGAGTTTCTGTTACTGTACCTATTGGTTTTGACAAGCTAACGGACGGCAATGTGTACACACCGAAAACCAGAGGAAGCAGCGAGGCTTTCACTGTAGAACAGGGAAGCGTCCGAACCCGTGGAACGGCAACAGATGATGCTCTGAAACCGGATAAACTTTATTATCTGGAGGTGCAACAGTATGATCAAACCGGCAAACTTTTGCAAAATAATATAATGAGTGAAAAGGGGCTTTCTGAGATTACTCCTGGTAGTAATCTTACACTCACTTTGACGCCTACTTCCGGTGCAGATTACTGTCAACTACTCATTGTTGCTCGTGGATCGACACAGGTACTCCCTACGTTGAAGGGTAAAAGTTTTGGTGATGTACAAGATATGACCATATCTGCTTCCAATATCAATTCCATAGCAAATACGGTGGAAGGTATTAAACAAATGCCTTATATGCTGCATCTGTCTAAAGTCAAAATTGTACAAGATAACAAGGGTGATTATGTTATTCAAAGTCCGGATGGAGTTCATGACGTACGTCTGCTGTTGCAACGATTGGCGGCACGACTGACGGTGATGTGGCATTATCAGGTATCCGGTTATAATCTGAAAAGTCTGCTGTTACAAAGCATGCCGATGAATTACACTGTGGTTGATAAGCCGGACACAGATGGAACTTACCCCTCATTAGTATCTCAATTTACCACTTTGCCAGTGGATATAATTTCTAATGACGGAACAAATAATTCTTATTCTTGCTGGGTGCCCGCCAATGTGCGTGGCGAAAGTGCTGCCGCTACAACGGAAACCCAGCGTACGAAAGCGAATGCTCCTATGGGTAGTACCTTTTTCAATTTTGTAGCCGTGAATACAACTAACGGAAAGAAGAGGCTCGACTATCGTGTTTATATCGGTTCCGGTCCTTCAACGGATTTCAATATGTACCGGAATAAGGATTACGTTTTTGCTGTGAACTTCGCGCACGTCGGCATCCCTACGGGTGATAATCGTGTGACGTATATCGACCCTATTCCGGCTTCGGAAAATAATGATAACCTGGTACCCACCGCCAATTGTTTTATGGTAGAACCGGGCGGTTCATTCTGCTTCGACCCTTTCGCATTCCAGCAAAACGGAACAGAGATCACTAATTCACAAATGACAGGCTGGTATGGTACCGCCGGTACAGGTATCAAATCAGTAAGGCTACTTTGGCAAACCCGTGAAAACGGTGATGTGGGTGATCCTGTAATGGGAATTGCCAATAGTGATGATGATCATACCAATATTGTAGACATCAAACGAACGATAGATAATAGTGATATCAATGCGGTGCCCGCCAATGATAAAGGGCAATGTCGCATTTATTGCCGTGTAGCCGCCAACACCACCGGAGGTAACGGAGTGATTGCTGCATACGACGGTCCGGATGGTACGGGAAACATTGTCTGGAGTTGGCATGTCTGGGTGACGGATTATAAGCCGGATACCCGTGGAGGTGAACAGGTTTTGGAACCGGTCAACAAGCGGAAGCTGCTCTTTTCGCTGAACAATGCAAGTGTACTTCCGATGATGGACCGTAATTTGGGAGCAATGGCGGGATATGTAGATGAAGTTCCGACTTCCTTTGTCGAAATGTCCAAGACCAACGGTTTCCATTATCAGTGGGGGCGCAAAGACCCGTTCCCAAGTAACTATACAACTAAAAATATTAGTAAAATAGATAATAAAAACTCGACTACTCCGCCCGAAGGTATGCTGAACCGTTATGGTGCGGATGGAATAAAGTATGTGGTGAACGGGGGACAATCTGGAACAATCAGTTTACAAGAATCTTGTCGGCAGCCACTTGTGTTTTATGCATCGGGAGGGCAAGGTCCTGCCTGGACGAATGTCTCCAACTCATCATTTGCAGGTTGGGATGGATCAGTAAAGCCTGTTTGGGACCCATGCCCCGCCGGTTGGAGAGTGGTATCTCGAACCGATCTTTCCGCCGTGTATCAAGATGGCGGTGGTTTTCCCAATAAGAATATGAAGAACTTTGATACGCGTGTGGCTGATAGTGGCTACCTGCTGTATTTCCAGCAGTTGAGTGGTGGACATACTTCTTATTTCCGGTTTACAGGTTATGGCAGATACATGAATACTTTCGAACTTATTGGAACTTTATGTACAATATGGACTCGAACTAAAGGAGATGATACGGCTTATAGAGCGTATGCGGGCTGGTTTAATACAGAGACTACTTATGGTGTCATGAATAAGCACCAGTCTGATGCCCATCCGCTTCGCTGCGTACAGGAAAAGGCTGATTAACGATAAAGAATAATTCAAAGTAATTTGAATACATTCGCTCTTTGACATGCTGGAATAACGGAAAACAATTGCTATCTTTGCTGTACGTAAACAATGTAAAAAGCAGTGTGTATGAGCAGCAAGATTTATCCTATCGGCATTCAAAATTTCGAAAGTCTTCGCAGAGATAACTATTTTTATATAGATAAGACAGCCTTGATTTATCAAATGGTGAAGACGGGACGTTATTATTTTTTGAGTCGTCCGCGCCGTTTCGGAAAGAGTTTGCTGGTTTCCACCCTCGAAGCGTATTTTCAGGGAAAGAAGGAGCTGTTCACCGGACTGGCGATGGAGAAGCTGGAAAAGGACTGGATAAATTATCCGGTGCTGCATCTTGATCTGAATGCCCGTAACTATGAAGATGCCGATTCTCTGCTTGAGGAACTGAACAAAAATCTTGAAATCTGGGAGCGGACCTATAGCAGCCCCTATTCCGACCGTGCGCCGGAAGAACGTTTTTTTCATGTCATTCGTTTGGCTTATGAACAAACGGGACAGCGTGTCGTAATCCTTGTGGACGAGTATGATAAACCTATGTTGCAAGCCATTGGCAATGAAGCCTTGCAACGTGAGTTCCGCAATATGCTGAAACCCTTTTACGGGGTGTTGAAGACTTTGGACGGCTGCATCAAGTTCGCTTTGCTGACGGGAGTTACGAAATTTGGTAAGATAAGCGTGTTCAGTGACTTGAATAATCTGAATGATATTTCTATGTACGAACCGTTCGTCTCTCTCTGTGGAATGACGGAGCTGTCTCTTATACACATCTCCGAGCCAACGAGACTACGCTGCATGTCGTATGCCGTCTT
>ENA-UAOT01000346-UAOT01000346.1-human-gut-metagenome-genome-assembly--contig:-NODE-346-length-23646-cov-7.238354_pt1 | contig 23646 bp, 23 predicted proteins | sample MGYA00243475_ERZ654567 | MGnify/ENA primary metagenome ERZ654567 (study PRJEB26926, sample SAMN06164482) | human gut metagenome | biome: ENVO:00009003; feature: ENVO:2100002; material: ENVO:00002003... | reverse complement strand
ATGCGATCGTCGGCAGCGTCAGATGTGTATAAGAGACAGTTATTTATTCTTTGCGCATTATTTTCTTTCTTTTATATGATTACTTATAATAATAGACATCCTGTAGAAATTAACTTTGGATACGCCATTTGCATTACTTGGATATGTATTGGCATTGGTGTTACTATGACTTTACTATTCACAGTGCCTAATATTGCATTAGGTATTGGATTTTTAATTTTGTTCATACCAATATGCGTTATTATTAGTTGGGCAATAAAAGTATCTAATTCAAAAGATAAAGAATTGGCATGGGAATACATCATTTTACATCATAGTTATTCTAGTTATGATGGTCGTAACGTTAATTGGTCAGAAAGGATGCATTATGACGATATTGTATTTGATTCAAATGCCATTATAACAGGTGATCACTACCAACCAGATTCTTCTTTACAGTGCGAAAATTATGATCATCCCCACATATGCAGATGTTGCAATCGAAAGTATAATTGCTCATATAGAGCAGAATGATTAAAATACTAGTTTATTTTTTGCATGTCAGAACAGCTATAACCAAAAGCTTTACGACATATCCCTCATTTCTTTTATGTTATCCTCCACTAGAACAATGTGATCTATTTTTCACATATAGTCGATAAAAAACTAAATCAGAAGTTATAACCGCATCACATATCCTCTGCCATATCACGTACATCAGAAAATAGGCAGCATATCCTGGATCATACACAAAATACCGACCAGCAGAAGTCCATAGGCAGCGCCCGCCACGAAACCAAGCAGTTTATTCAATCCTTTTATAATAGGAAGCCCTGTCAGGATCCGTAGGGAAAGGATGATTGTTTTTAGTACCAGAAACAAAACAATATATAAAACAACGCAGAGCAGCACTCTGACAATTATAACCTGATGGTCGACCAGCAGGGTCGGGACAAGCTGTGCAAATGCCCATGTATTGAGCAGGTAAACGAGCAGAAGAGACAGAATGCCCGCACATAATCTGCCCAGGGTAACGACAAAGCCTCTTCTGCCACCCTTAAGTGCTGCAGCCACTATGATCACAATTCCTATGATATCAAACAATTCCATTATCTTAATTTTATCAGCTGAATGCTGTCTTCCAATACAACAAGCAGTTTTGTATCGGAAGAAGTCGGTACGATTGCCCGGATCGTTCCACCCAGCTCTCCTTCGTATTTTTTCACGCCGTTCAATCCGTATATAACCAGCTGATTCTGGTTATATACAAGAATCCTGTCATTCTCGACGATCAGATCCATATATTCAAAATCGATCGTTTCCGTCATTTTTTTCCGTCCGTTCATATCATATACCCGGATGCTGTAACCGCCATCCTGTTCTGTATTGCGGAAAACAAGCGCAAAATTGGTTCCGTTATAATACACAGACTGCACCTCATCATCCAGCTCTATTTCCGTCTGAAGTGTCGGCTTCTGTTTTCCTTTCAGGATCAGGACACGCTTATCTCCCACTGCAAGGGCATTATCTTCATTTGGATAAAACAGAAGCGGAAACAGTTCTCCTGCATAATCATAGCCACTGACCAGATTGTCCGTTTCGTTCTGACCGACATCGCCAAAATTGTAAAACGCCAGACTGGTGTTGATCTTGCCGCCCTCTGCCTTCAGATAGGATACACCCACCTTGATATTATCCGGTGAAATAGAAAACGCCAATGGATAGCCGCTCTTCTGCATGGATGTTTTGATCTCTGAGATCACATCACCTGTCGCCGAAAACATTCTGAGGTAGATCGTAGCATCATCCTGCAGTGCGGCGACCGCAATACCGGAGGAAGATACGTCCAGATCCAGAATCGGCAGATTGGTCTCCACCGTTGTTGCATTTCCGCTTGGTCCGATCAGATACAGAACACTGCCCTTATAATCTGCAACCGCCACATACCCGCCTCTGGATACCACAATCGGTTCCTGCATTTCATAAGTCTGGTTCCAGAGCTGTTTGCCATCCTTATCATAGGCAGAAATACCATCCTTGCTGTATGTCAGTAGATTATCCTGGTATTTCCGGAATACACCGTCCGATGTGCCTACCTTGTCGATCGTTTTGATCATTTCAAATTTAGTATATACCTGATTTGCCAGATAAATTTTGACAGCAGCAGCTATTGCTGCCACAAGCACGATCACCAGAAGTACTCTATAGACGATTGTCAGCTTATGATGAAAGATTTTATCTTTATAATCTGTCTTACTCTTTCTGATCTGTTTCATTCCATTCTCCTTTGTACAGCCCGTCTCAGTACCGTCTGTTACACGGTAATAATATATGATGCCAGGGTCAAAAGGTCTAAAACCACATGAGCTTGTTCATAAGTGGTTGAAAGACCTTGGGCCCCGCCCCGATATGAGCATAAAAGCGGGATGTTAATCCCACGATATGCGAATATTGGGCAGGATTGTGGGAGTGCAGAGCACGGAACAATCCGTAGACATCATAGCCAGGGCTTTTGACCCCGATATCAATATATTATAGCATATTTTTTACGGAAGAACTATTTTTTGTCCATAGTAGATGCTATCTTTGTTTTCGATCTGATTTCTTTCACAAACTTCCCCCATTTTGGAAAGACTGCCATAGTACTGCATACAGATCTTTGCCAACGTGTCTCCCTGCTTGATCATATAAACCGTCTCCTGCGATGCGTTTGTCTGTGATGAGCTTGCCTGCGATGCTGTTTCATCCACAGTCTGAGAAGCATCTGCGCCGCTGTCTCCTGTCACATCTGCGTCTGCTGCAGCCATATCCGTTGCAGTCGATGTCTCTGCAGACGGCTTGTCTGATATTTCTGTTGCTGTATTCGGATCCGCCGTCTGTCCATCACCCGCTTGTCCGTTATCCGTCTGGTTTTCTGCTGTCATGTTTTCATCAGCTGTCTGCTCTGCCATCGCCGGATCTGCCTGCTCTGCTGCGCTCACATCTACTGCCGCATCTGTCCCGGCGGTCTGCACAGCTCCCATTGTATCTGCCGCCTGTGGCAGTTCCTGTACACCAGCTGCCATTTCCGCCGGCTGGTCTGCTGCCTGCGCATCCGCTGCCACTTCCGTTGCATCATCCATCTTCCCGGAAATCTGGTACAGCACGCGTTCCATGCTCTGCATCTTTTCATAATTATTCAGCATCGTAATACCGATCACCAGTATCGCCATAACAAGAAGCAGACTGACGCAGGTTGCAAATGCAGAGCTTCTCTTTTTGTGTAGATCCTGTTTCTTTTCCTGACACACTTCCCGGAACTGCCGCGCCGCATGGTCTGCATTCATTTCCTCCGGATGACGTTCTCTTGTCCGCAGGGAAACCATGTAGTTTTGCATGCATTCATTTCTTTCATAATATATGTAATAACCGCTGAGCATGTTCCGTTTTCCCTTTTCATGCAGATATAGTGCCTCTGTCTTGTCACTTGTTATGTACTCAAAGTACAGCTTCTGATCCGGTCTGAAAAACTGCCGCTGTGTCCGCATGATCTGTTCTTCCAGATCCTCCGTGGAATCCTCTCTGGTGATCGCCCAACCCATAACTGTCAGCTCCGGGAAAAATTTTCCCGCCATTTCATTGACTTTTTTCCACGATTCTTCATCAATGATCGTTTTTTCCATGAAGAAGTCATGCTGCGCTTCCACCGCCCCATTGACAAACCAGTAAAGCTCGTCCTCTATCATTTCCTTGTGTCCGTACAGAATCATGACGCGCATATTCTCATCCGGAGTTAAGATCTGCCTCAGGTACGTGATCACATAATCCTCCAGATATATTTTCTGGTTTCCGCTAATCTGTCCGATCTGTCTGATATTTTTGGGCAGCATGCCTTCTTTTCCTTGTTCCGCCATTTCTTTTTCCTCCTTATACCATTCTAAACAGGCAGCATTTTGCATATCCTGTATGATCATCCTGTTTTAGAATAGCATTTGAAGTTGGCAGATTTTAGCAAAAAAAGCCGCCTTTTTTCCTGTTTCTTCCGACATTACCGCGCAAAAAAAGAGACGAGCTCTTTTATCTCGTCTCTTTCTCTCATATTCCGGCATTATTTTTTCGGAAATCCGTTCTTATTTCAGCCTTTTCTGCGATATTTATTCGTCTGTTTTTTCTGTCGTATCCTGCCCTGTCACAGCATCTGCATGCTCTGTTTCTTCCGCAGGCGCCGACTTTTCCTCTATTTTCTCTGTATCACTGCCCGCAATTTCTTCCGCCTGCACTTCTTCCTGCGTATCACGCATCGGATCGTAATAATCCTTTTTGATCAGACGAACCAGTGCTTTAAGTGCAATATAAAATCCAATCACTGCAAACAGTACTGCAAATACAATACTGATCACACGCATTTTGGTATCAGTCGGCAGCGGAACGACAAGCGAGTATGCCAGATATATCAGATAACCACCGATACACAGACGCAGCGTCAATATGCCCGCTGTTGTTTTTCCAGACATCTTTTTTCCTTCTTTCATGCCACTATACAGTCAGCCATTGCAGCTTTGTATAGCTCTGGCTAGTTAACAAATTTGTAGATCGTTGTAGATGTAAACGGCTTTTCAGGTGTGACAACCGGTTTGATAAAGCCTTCCTGTCTTGCGCAGTTCGGGAAGAACTGTGTTTCCAGGCAGATACCGCCACGACATGGATACAGTGCATCTCCCTTTCCAAGCTCAGGAACCATGTTATTGCCTGTATAAAGCTGTACGCCCGGCAGATCTGTATACACTTCCATGCATCTTAATGCTTTTTCATCTACCACTTCTGCGATCTTCTGTACCTTTCCTGCTTCATAGTCATCGATCACAAAGTTATGGTCGTAGCCTTTTACAAGCGCAAGCTGTGCATTCTCCGCATCAATATCCTGAGAAATCTGCTTCATGGTTGTAAAATCAAACGGTGTTCCTTTTACGGATGCGATCTCGCCCGTCGGAATGGCACCATGGCGGATCTTGGTATAATGAGAAGCCTTCAGCCATACTTTAACATCTTCCACGGTTGTTTCGCTGTCATTTCCCTTCAAATTAAAATAAGAATGATTTGTCATATTGACAAGTGTATCCTTGTCCGTAGATGCAAAATAGTGGATCTCCAGTGCATTGTCTTCTGTCAGCTTGTACGTCACGGCGAATTTACGGTTTCCCGGAAATCCCAGCAGACCGTCCTTGCAGGAAACAGAGAATGTCACTGCATTTTCCGTCTCCTTTTTTTCCGCCTGCCACATCGTCTTATGCAGTCCCGCATTTCCATCACTGTGCAGATTATTGTCGTTGTCATTGATGATCAGATTGTATATAGTGCCGTCCAGTTCAAACTGTCCTTTTGCTGTACGGTTTGCAACCGGTCCGATCGTAGAGCCGAAGCAGCTTCCGTTTACAAAGTAATCTTTTGCTCTGTCATAACCGAGTACAACATCCTTTACTTCTCCGTTTTTGTCCGGTACAAACAGATTTACAAGGATCGCGCCGAAATTCATGACATCAGCCTGCATCCCATTCTTATTTTTCAGACTATACAGTACGATGTCTTCTCCTGCGATCGTTCTGCCAAATTTTCTTTCTTCTATCATGCTTTTCCTCCATTACAGATATCACTCCCTCTGTTATTTCTCCGACAGAGAGCATATCTTTTTCTACTTTTTATTACACATTACTTTCCTCTCCAGGTATCGACAGCAACAATTTTCCGCTGTCCCGGACATCTGCTGATACCGGTTACAGTTCCGTACGACCTTCCAGCGCACGCAAAAGTGTTACCTCATCAATGTATTCCAGGTCGCCGCCGACCGGAACACCACTGGCGATCCTTGTTACCTTAATGCCGGTAGGCTTGATCAGCTTGCTGATATACATCGCCGTTGTTTCGCCTTCCAGACTGGAATTGGTCGCAATGATGACTTCCTTCACTTCGTCCGTCTGCAATCTGGTGATCAATTCCTTCAGCCTGATATCCGAAGGCCCGATCCCGAGCATCGGTGAGATCGCACCATGCAGCACATGGTAAACGCCATCAAACTTACCGGTTTTTTCATAAGCCGCCAGATCACGCGTATTCTCCACTACCATGATCGTGCTGTGATCGCGTTTGGGGTTGCTGCAGATCGGGCAGATCTCCTGATCTGTCAGTGTACAGCAGATCTTGCAGTAGCAGACATTATTTCTGGCATCTACAACCGTCTTTGCAAAACGCTCTACCTGCTCCTTTGGCATATTGACCATATGAAAAGCAAGTCTCTGCGCCGATTTATTGCCAATACCGGGCAGTGAAGCAAATTGTTCAATTAACTGATTGATATAACCGCTGTACAGATCCATTAGAACGGAAGTCCTCCGAGATTCAGACCGCCTGTCATGGATGACATTGCTGCAGTACTTGCTTCATCTGCTTTTCCCAGTGCTTCGTTTGTGGCTGCCATGATCAGATCTTCCAGCATTTCCACATCATCCGGGTCTACTGCATCTTTATCCAGTTTTACCTTAGTCACTACTTTCTTGCCGGACACTGTCACTTCTACAGCTCCGCCGCCTGCTGTTGCGGAAAATTCCTTCTCCTCCAGTGCTTTCTGGTTTTCCTCCATCTGACGCTGCATTCTCTGTGCCTGCTTCATCAGATTGTTCATGTTACCAGGCATTCCTCCGCCCGGAAAACCACCTCTTTTTGCCATATTTCATTTCCTCCTGTTTTATTCTTCTTCTATTTCCATATGAACGATCTGGCTCAGATCAATATAAGAACATTCAAATGACTGTTCCTTTGCAAGCGGTCTGACCTCGACCTGAATCTCTTTCCCGATCACCTGTCCGATCAGATCCTGCAGGCTGTCTTTATTTTCCGGATGTTTGATAAAATAATCGGACTGCAGTCCGTCCGGTAATACAATAAGAAGTCTGTTCTCACCGCCCAGACTCAGCTTGCTGCCTGAAAGATATGTCCGCATGGGCTGTCCTGTCTTCTGGACGATCTCGCCCCAGCGCCCGACAACCTGCTGTATATCTTCCGGAACCGCCTTTGGGAGCTGCGGTCTTTCCTGCAGCTCTTCTGCCGGTGCATCTTGCGCAGCTACTGTCACAGTACTCTGCGGCGCAGCAAAATTTCCTGTTTCCAGTTTATGCTCCAGATCACGGATTCTTTCTAATAAAGCATCGTTTTTTGTCTCCATGGACGGTCTGCAGATCTTGATAAGCGTCATTTCGATCATGATCCGTTTGCCGACCGCATATCGAAGCTGCCCTGACAGCTCCGAAAAAATACGGATATACCGCATCAGTGCATTTTCACTGACAAGCTCTGCCTCTTCCTGCATCAGAGAAAGATTATCCGTGGAAACATCCACCACATCTTCAATATTCTCCGAGGTTTTGAGCAGTAAGAGATTGCGCAGGTACCAGATAAAATCCGTTACGAACTGTGTGAGCTCCCTGCCCTGCAATATGATCTCTTCCAGAAGAGAAAGAGAGCCCTGCACATTTTTATCCGCAAGCCGGCGCAGCATTTTGCCAAATACCTGTGTATCAACCGCACCCAGTACATCCAGTACCATATCATAGGTCAGTATTTCGCCATAGTGGAATGCGATACACTGATCCAGCAGGCTTAGTGCATCACGCATGGAACCGTCTGCTGCCTTTGCCACATAACGGAGTGCCTTATCCTCGACCTCTACCTTTTCCTGCTGCATCAGATCCTGCAGTCTCTGTGTGATCGTATCGATCGTGATGCGCTTAAAATCATAACGCTGGCAACGGGATAAAATCGTGATCGGGATTTTATGTGCTTCTGTCGTTGCCAGAATGAAGATCACGTAAGACGGCGGTTCTTCCAGTGTCTTTAACAGTGCATTAAAAGCACCGATGGAGAGCATATGCACCTCATCGATGATATACACCTTATACTTTCCTTCCGCCGGAGAAAAAGAAACCTCATCCACGATCTCTCTGATATTATCCACGCCGTTGTTGGACGCTGCATCGATCTCGATCACATTCATGCTCGCGCCGGCTGTGATCGCCCTGCACATCCTGCAGTTTCCGCATGGATTACCATCCTGCGGATTCTCGCAGTTTACGGCTTTTGCAAGGATTTTTGCAACCGTTGTTTTACCGGTACCGCGCGTTCCGCAGAACAGATAGGCATGTCCGACTCTGTCCGCTTTTATTTGATTTTGCAATGTTGTTACAATATGCTCCTGCCCTTTGACATCCGCAAAATTGTCCGGACGGAACTTTCTGTATAGTGCCTGATATGACATGATCAGTCTCCGAAGCAGATGCCAAGCATTTTAGCTTCCTGTACAATAGAAGCATCCGGTGATACCATTTTCAGCTTGCCTGCTACCTCTTCCAGCGGTACTTTAATGATCTCACGGTTTTTGATCCCTACCATAAAGCCATATTCGCCATTTAAAATGAGCTTGCCTGCCTCTGAACCGAGACGGGAAGCAAATACACGGTCATACGGACACGGGCTTCCGCCTCTCTGGGTATGTCCCGGAACCGTAACACGTACATCATAGCCGCCTTTTTCCCGGATCTGCTGTGCAAGTTCATAAGATACAGAAGGGAATGGATAGTTTTTCATTTTTTCTTTGTATTCTTTCTTAGAAAGCTTTGCATCTTCCTTTGAAATAGCGCCTTCTGCCACAGCAAGTATCGTAAAACGGCTTCCGTTCTGTATTCTTTCATCGATCTTATTGATAATGCTGTCAATGCTGTATGGGATTTCCGGGATCAGGATGATATCTGCACCACTTGCCATACCTGCATTTAATGTCAGCCAGCCAACTTTGTGTCCCATAACTTCCACGATAAATACTCTGCCATGGGAAGCTGCTGTTGTATGGATACAGTCAATGGCTTCCGTTGCAATATTAACCGCACTCTGAAAACCGAATGTCATATCTGTTCCCCAGAGGTCATTATCGATCGTCTTTGGCAGTGTCACAATATTGAGTCCTTCTTCTCTTAACAGGTTTGCTGTTTTATGCGTTCCGTTTCCGCCAAGGATCACCAGACAGTCAAGCTGCAGCTTATAGTAATTCTGCTTCATTGCTTCTACCTTGTCCAGTCCGTTCTCATCCGGTTCGCGCATCAGCTTGAAAGGAGTACGGCTGCTGCCAAGGATCGTTCCGCCCTTTGTTAAAATACCGGAGAAATCATGCCCGGTCAGCATACGGAAATTTCCATAGATCAGACCTTTGTAACCATCCAAAAAGCCGTAGATCTCTACATCACTCTCCGCATTCAGTATACTTTTTACCACACCACGCATGGCAGCATTTAATGCCTGACAGTCGCCACCGCTTGTCAACATACCAATTCTTTTCATTACGTGATTTCCTCCCATTTCGGATCAAAGATTTATGAAGCAGTCTGCTATGCCCATATGAGAATATTATAGCTCATTTTGTATTTTATCTCAACGGCTAATTGTAAGATGATAGACATATAAAACAGACATATAAAAGCACCGGAAATGATATTGCCGGAATCACGTTTGACTACCCTGCGATTTGCCAGGACATATTTTGCACGAGCTCCGGCCACTCGAACCTCTGTGCATGTAAAATCGGCTACGCCGATGCACAGAGGCTGCATAACGGATTTACTATGTAAATCCGTTACATTTACTAAAACGTGTGGTGGCCGGAGCTCGGCAAATGTCAGGCAAATCTCAGTCGTCGGCACTATCGATTCCATCAATATCATTTCCGGTGCTTGTAAAGTAAATGCATCTGTTGCGCACTTCGCGCGGCGTCTCCTCATGACATATATTGGAGCAGACGCATCTGATATGCACTCTGCGTGCGGCATCTGCAGGTCATCAGGGCTCCTTTTTAAAGCAAACGGATGTGATCCACTTCTCCCGTTTCCTGAAAAATTGCCCAGTTTGCTATATTGACCGCATGATCTCCGATCTTCTCCAGATATTTTGCAAACATCATCACATCGATGCAGTCATCAGGATCTTTTGCTTCTGACCTGAGATGTGCGATCACATCGTTTTTGACCTGATTGAACAGATCATCGACTGTATCATCTCCTGTCACAACATGCTGTGCGCTTTCTGCGTTGCGGTCTACAAATGCATTGATCGCTTCTGTTAACTGCTTGCCCGTTTCCTCGATCATCTGCGGAATATGAGCGGAAAACTCCTGCAGATCCTTAAAATGCATCCGCTTTACCAGCTCTGCGATATCACTGCACTGATCTCCGATCCTGCTGATATCCGTTACTACCTTCAATGATGCACTGACCTGACGCAGATCCCTGGCGATCGGCTGCTGCTTTGTGATAAGGTTCAGACAGCTTCCTTCAATCCTTCTCTGCAGGGTATGTGTACTTTGGTCACTTGCAATGATCTCTTCGATCACGCTTTCCTTCTGCTGCTGCAGCGCTGAAAACAGTCTGGCATATGTAGCACGCACGCCCATTCCCATTTCTTCAACGCTTTCCTGCAATTGTTTTAATTCTTCTTCATATAATCTTCTTGGTGACATTTCCTTCTCCTTTTCTGCTCTCCATCAACCGAATCTACCGGTAATGTAATCCTCTGTCTTCTTCTGGGACGGATGCTTGAAGATTGTATCCGTTGTATCAAACTCGATCAGCTCACCAAGCAGGAAGAATGCTGTATAGTCAGACACACGTGCTGCCTGCTGCATGTTATGGGTTACAACTACAACTGTATATTTCTTTTTCAGATCCTCCATCAGATCCTCTACCTTTAAGGTAGAGATCGGATCAAGCGCCGAAGTTGGTTCATCCATCAGAAGGATTTCGGGTTCTACCGCAAGTGCTCTTGCGATACAGAGTCTCTGCTGTTGTCCGCCGGATAATCCAAGTGCGGATTTTTTCAATCTGTCTTTCACTTCTTCAAAAATGGCAGCATCTCTCAGCGAACGCTCCACAATATCATCGAGCTTTGCTTTTGCTGTAATACCATGGATACGCGGACCATATGCGATATTATCGTATATGCTCATCGGAAATGGATTCGGCTGCTGGAATACCATGCCTACTTTTTTCCTGAGCAGGGTTGTATCAACCTTTGGGCTGTAAATATCTTCTCCGTCAATTGTTACCGTTCCATCAATCTTTACACAGTCTACCAGATCATTCATACGATTTAAGCACTTCAGGAATGTAGACTTTCCGCATCCACTGGGACCGATAAATGCAGTGACTGCATTTTGCGCAATATTCATATTAATATCTTTGAGTGCATGATTCTCACCATAATGCAGGTTCAGATGCTGTACAACGATTTTGGAAGGGTTTGTTTCCTTTTTCATTCTTTGTCTCTCTTTCTATCTATATAATGCTGTTATGCTGTTATTTTTTGTCTACCTGCAGCTTCTTTGCCATTCCTCTGGCCAGCATATTGATCAAAAATACGATCACAAGAAGTACAAGCGCAATGCCAAATGCTACATCATACTGGGCTTTTGCCATTGACAGATACAGCTGGATCGTAAGCGTTCCACCTGATTCCATGATCTTTTTCAGGTAACCGACCGCCGTTTTCGGAAGTACAAAGCCACTGCCGGCTGTAAACAAAAGCGCTGCAGACTCACCGACAATACGACCGATCGCCAGAAGTACCCCCGTTAAAATACCGGGCATCGCAGACGGAAGGAGGATCGTACGGATCATATACCATTTTGTGGCACCCATACCAAGCGCTCCGCTCCTGTAGCTTTCAGGAACGCTCCTGAGCGCTTCCTGTGTATTTCTCGTGATCAGTGGCAGAATCATGATCGTCAGGGTGAGCGCGCCTGTCAGAATCGAATAACCAAATCCGCAGGCTGTTCCAAAGAACACCATACCAAACAGACCGAATATGATCGACGGAATTCCGGAAAGCGTTTCTGTCGTAAATTCGATCAGACGTACAAGTTTTCCGCCCTTTGCATATTCATTCAGATAAATCGCAGATCCGATTCCGATCGGTGTTGCGATCAATAATGTCAGAACAACAATGTAAAGTGTATTTACAATGTTTCCCGCAATGCCTGTTGTCTGCTTGATCGCGCTTGTAACGGTTGTCAGAAAAGTCAGATTCACATTTCTGATACCACGGATCACAACATATCCGATGATACATACCAGCACAAGTACAGAGAAAAGTGCTGACAGATAGATCAGAAAAAGAAGGATGTGATCTTTTAATTTATGGGTCTTATGCATAATACTGCCGGTCATTTATTTTTCCTCCTTCTCTTTTAAAATACCTGTCAGTACCAGGTTAATGATCATAATGAATACGAAAAGAACAAGACCGATCGTAAACAGCACCTGTCTGTGCAGTCCCGACGCATATCCCATCTCGCTGACGATCGCTGTTGTCAGGAATCTGACAGAATTAAACGGTAGCGGTGCATTGACGCTGCTGCCTGAAACGAGGGTGATCGCCATAGCTTCTCCGATCGCTCTTCCCACGCCTAGAACAATGGCAGAAATAATACCGGATTTTGCTGCAGGTATCACTACCTTGAATATTGTTTCGATCTTGGATGCGCCCAGTGCAAGAGAAGCACTTCTTAAGTGATCCGGTACTGCATGGAGTGCTGATTCACTGATATTGATCACTGTTGGCAGGATCATGATCGCCAAAACCAGAATCGCAGACAGCATATTGGAACCGCCTGTATATTGATGCGCAGAAGATCCTGCAAATACAGCTTTTTCCAGTTTATACATCAGCGGATTTAAGATCAGGATTCCCAAAAGTCCGTAGATAACGGAGGGAATACCTGCCAAAAGGGTAACTGCAGGTCTTACAATGTCCGCCAGCTTCTTTGGTGCAACTTCAGCCAGAAATACCGCTGTCAGAAGTGCAACCGGAACACCTAACAGGATTGCGGCAAATGTACCGACAATAGAGGTCAGGATCACATATAAAATACCAAAATGCGGTTCCGCTGCCGCAGGTGCCCATTTTGTATTGAATAAGATTTCCCTGATCCCTACTTTAAAAAGTGCCGGCGATCCGTTTGTGAGCATATAAGCAGTAATGGCGAAGACCGCCATTACTGCTACCAGTGCACATACCACAAAGATGATGTGTGCGATGATTTCCACTATAGATTTATTTTTATGATTTGCAAAGATTGATGTATGCATATATTTAGTCCACCGTGATAAGTCCTACGCTCTGGATCAGCTGTTTTCCTTCATCAGATTTTAAGTAGTCAAACAGTGCCTGTACAGGCTCGCTCTGTGCACTTACTTCACCCATTGTTGCCATAACGAATGGTCTTGAAAGGATATAGCTGCCTGCTTTGATGTTTTCTTCTGTCGGCTCAACACCGTTCAGTTTTGCCGCGATAATTGTGTCATCTACTGCATCAAGAGAAGCATATCCGATCGCACCCGGTGTAGAAGCTACTTTTGCGATAACAGCTCCTGTGGAATCCAGCTCATTTGCATACTGGCATGCATCTTCCAGACCAAGTAATTCTTCAAAAGCACCTCTTGTACCGGAACCTGCTTCACGGCCTACTACGACGATCGGTTCATCCGATCCGCCGAGATCTTTCCAGTTTGTTACTTCACCTTTGTAGATCTGCACGAGCTGATCCTGTGTCAGATCTGTTACTGCGTTTGCAGGATCAAGTACAACTGCAATACCGTCGATCGCTACGATGTTCTCTACACAGCCTGCTGCCTTTTCTTCATCCTTTAAACTTCTGGATGAGTTACCGATATCTACGCTGCCACCTTCCAGAGATTCAATACCTGCTGAAGATCCTGTAAATTCTGCTGTTACGCTGACACCCGGATATTTTTCCATAAAAGCTTCTGCAACCGCATTAGCAAGCTTTTCCATAGATGTGGATCCTGCCATTGCAATGCTTCCTGAAAGATCTGCGTTTGTATCTGTTGCTGCGTCTGCAGTTTCATCTGTTGCTGCATCTGTAGTTGCGTCTGTTGCTTCATCTGCGGCTGTGTCCGTTGCTGTCGCATCTGCTGTTGTATCTGCTGCATTGCTGCCACATCCTGTTAATAAGCCTGCTGCAACAGTTGCAGCCATAAGTACTGTCATAAGTTTGTTCTTTTTCATTTTCTTTCTCCTCCACTATGAGTCTCTTGTTTTTCGTGCGGCTTTCTTCCGTACGATACAATAAAAAAGAGGTATTCGCATGTTTTCTCTTCCTTATCACAGGAACGAGTGTAACACCGGATACCTCTTACATAAAATCATGTTTCCGTAAGAAATTTGTAAGTTTCATGTAAAATGATCTAATATCTGTTTTCTCACATTGCTTCTATTTTTTTGCGGAGTGCCAGCATCTTTTTATCGATCCTTGCGATCTCCTGCGCATAGGAAAGCAGTTCCCTGCGCACCTGCTCCGTCTCCTGGGGCGTGCTCTTTTCCTGCTTATAGCAGAGCTGGTGATCAAGCTTTGCCCAATAATTCATTGCCACAGTCCTGATCTGTATTTCTGCCCGTACTGTTTCGTTTTCCTCTCCGTACGGATATGGCATATCGACGATCAGATGCACACTCTGATAACCGCTCGCCTTTGGTTTTTTGATATAATCCTTTGTTTTGATGATCGTAAGCTGCGGATGCTCTATCAGATACTCTGCCACCTGATATACTTCATCCCGGAAAGAACAAACGATCCGGACACCTGCCAGATCGTTCAACCTTTGCACTGCCTGTTCATATGAAATTTCATACCCTTTCCGTTCCAGCTTTTCCGCTGCACTTGCCGCCGTTTTGATCCGCTCCGACACGGAATCGATCACCTTATGTTTCGCGCCTTTCCGCTGCTCATATTGCCGGATCAGGCTTTCCACCGTAGCGATCGCATACGATTGTTTCCTTATGTATTCCGGCTCTGCGAATGCTTTTGTCAGTTCTGCAAGCCCCTCCCTGTTTTGTTTCGCATTTTTGCTTTTACCCATACTTCTCTGCTTATTCCTTTCTCATATACCATATCACGAAAATAAGCCCTGCCACGATCGCCACGACCGATGCTGCTGTCTCCGGGCTCACTAATAATTCTATGCCCCCATATAAGAAAGTATTCCATATAAAAAAAACAAAGCAGAACACGAGGATCATCCCCCAGATCCAGATGATCTTGATCAGCGGATCTTCCCCGTTCTGCCTTGCCTGTTTTAACCATTCCTGTATCCTTCCCATATCTGCTTACCTCCGTCTGATATCTATCTCTTTCCATACAACTCTGTTTACATGATTATCATCCGATAAGTAGTGTTTTCCTTCTATCACACATGGGAAAAATTATTGTAAAATGAATGTAAATTATTTCTCTTCCCGCTCTTCGAGCTTTTCTTCGAGCTTTTCTTTGATCTTCTCCTTTACTTCAGCCTTAAATTCCGGCCATGTTTCGTTCCTGAATTCCGCAAAAGCCAGCTTGTATTTGCCGGAAGTTGCGCCCGGGTTACGACGCAGAAGCTGCAGCTTATCCTTTGTAAGATAAGATCTGTCTTTTCCTTTCTGCATAATTTCTTCGATTCTTTTCCGGATCTCTTCTCTCTGCACAAGAGCCTGTTCCTTTTTCAGCTGTTTCTCATCCGTAATTCTTGCTCTGATCTCTTCTTTCTGCTGCTGCGCCTGTTCGATCCGCTGCTGTGCTTCATCCGCGATCACAGCCTCGACAACCTCAAGCCGCTTCTGCAAAAGCTTCAGTTCTTTCTTTGCAGCTTCTACCTTAACAAGGACGTCACGCAGTTCGATAGCTGTCTTGAAGCTGAGTGCAAAGTCTGCTGCTGCCAGCATCATGACCACATGCACGATCGGCGAAAGCACTGCCTCCGGAATGGATAATACAAATTTTTCAAACGGCTTATGTACCCAATAAACCATGGCAATGCTGAAAAATCCCCATGCCAGAGAGGAAGTCAGACAGATATGCCCCTGAAAGTTGAATTTCTGATTCGAATAATCCCAGTAACGCACCTTAAACAGAGATTCCATTAAAACACCTGTAACGTATTCCAAAATCGTGGCAGCGATCATGCCTGCAAAATAAACCGCAACCGGATGCGCCTTAAACGGAAGGGATACAAACAGGATCAGTACCGCACCGCTTCCGTAAATAGGAAGCAACGGTCCATGCATAAAACCTCTGTTTACCCATTTTTTCTTCTTTACAGATACAAAAGAGGATTCCCAGCACCATCCGATAAAGCAATAAATAATAAAAAATGCCAGCCATTGTGTCAGATTATAAGTATACATCTCTTCTTCTCCCTTTCTTTCGTTTTCAACAGGCAATCCGCATATTTCAGATCCGAACCAGCCACTTGCCATATTGCATCCTATGACTTGCGTGATCTATTGTGTCATTTCCTCAAAACTACACTAACAATCTTGCACGCATCTGCCGGATCACATCCTCTGCCGCCGAGAGCATCTGCTCTTCATCCTTCTGCACCACACCTGTCGGTGACAGGCGGTAGAAGAAGGCCGGTGTTCCCTTTACCGCAAAGGTCAGCTTTCCGCCATAATTGGCAAGCACCACTTCTATATTTTCCACACGGATCTTTGCGCCCGGATCCATCAGGAACGTAATGCCTTCTTTCTTTCCCCGGATCTCCGTGATATACAGATCATGCGCATACATACGGATCAGCGATACACGCAACAGGTTTTCCACGCTTTTCGGGATCTGTCCAAAACGATCCATCAGCTCGCCGCGCATATCCTCCGCTTCGTCCCTGCTCTCGATCGCAGCGATCCGCTTATAAATATCCAGCTTCTGGTATTCGTTGACAATATAGCTCTCCGGAATGAAAGCATCCACATCCAGATCGATCGTTGTGACAAAATCAATGACCTGTTTCTGCCCTTTCATTGATTTTACCGCTTCGTTTAACATCTTACAATACAGATCGTATCCGACCGCTTCCATATGCCCATGCTGTACTCTGCCCAGAAGGTTTCCCGCGCCACGGATCTCCAGATCCTTCATGGCGATCTTAAAGCCGCTGCCCAGCTCGGTAAATTCCTTGATCGCCTGCAGACGTTTCTCCGCCACTTCTTTGAGCACTTTATCCCGCTTATACATCAAAAATGCATACGCTGTCCGGTTTGATCTGCCGACACGGCCTCTTAACTGGTACAGCTGGGAAAGCCCCATGTTATCCGAATCATGAATGATCATCGTATTGACATTGGGGATATCCAGTCCCGTTTCAATGATCGTTGTGGAAACAAGCACATCGATCTCACCGCTGACAAAATCATACATGATCCGCTCCAGCTCGCTTTCCTTCATCTGTCCATGTGCAAATGCCACATTTGCCTCCGGTACCAGATTCTGGAGAAAGGCCGCCATTTCCGCGATCGTGTTGACACGGTTATATACATAGTAGACCTGCCCGCCTCTGGCAAGCTCACGCCCGATCGCTTCCCGCACCATTTCTTCATTATATTCCATGACAAACGTCTGGATCGGCATACGGTCATTCGGTGCTTCTTCCAGAACACTCATATCCCGGATTCCCACAAGGCTCATGTGGAGCGTACGCGGGATCGGGGTTGCTGTCAGCGTCAGAACATCTACATTTTCCTTGAGCTGCTTGATCTTTTCCTTGTGGGTAACACCAAAACGCTGTTCCTCATCGATGATCAGAAGCCCCAGATCCTTAAACGCCACGTCCTTTGACAAAACGCGGTGTGTTCCGATCACAATATCCACCAGTCCCTTTTTCAGACCTTCGATCGTCTTTTTCTGCTGTGCAGCCGTCCGGAAACGCGACATCATTTCGATCGTGACCGGGAAATCCTTCATACGCTGCACAAAATTATCGTAATGCTGTTTCGCAAGAATGGTCGTCGGTACAAGAAATACAACCTGCTTCCCTTCCTGCACTGCCTTAAACGCTGCACGAATCGCCACCTCTGTTTTGCCATAGCCGACATCCCCGCAGATCAGGCGGTCCATGATACGGCCGCTCTCCATATCCGCCTTTGTCGCATCGATCGCCAGAAGCTGATCCTGCGTTTCCTCATACGGAAACATTTCTTCAAACTCGCGCTGCCATACAGTGTCTTTTCCGTATTGATAACCTTTTCCGTGTTCTCTTGCCGCATACAGCTTTACCAGATCCTTGGCAACCTCATTGACTGCGCCCTTTACCTTGGACTTCGTTTTTGTCCATTCCTGTGTACCCAGCTTATTCAGCTTCGGTGCTTTGCTTTCTGCGGAAGCATATTTCATGACCGCATCAAAGCCCGTTGCCAGCACATAAAGAGTTCCACCGTCGCGGTATTCGATCTTCATATAGTCCTTCATGACCTTGTCTACGCATACCTTTTCGATACCACGATAAATGCCCAGACCATGCGTTTCATGTACGACATAATCGCCTACCTTCAGTTCCGTGAAGTCATGAATCTTCTGTCCTTCATAGCGCTTCTTTTTCCGTTTCTTTGCATGCTTGCCGAAAATATCGCTTTCCGTGATCACCGCAAGACGGATCGATGGATATTCAAAACCCTTGCTGATCTGCCCATGCATGACCATGATCTCCCCATTTTGGAGCACACGCTCCGTATCTTCGCTGTAAAAAGCAGTCAGCTCATTGGCACAGATATCCTCTGCCAGTCGTTTTGCTCTTGTCCGCGAAGGAGACAACAGAATCACGCGATACCTGTTTTTATGGTAACGCCTCAAGTTTTCCAACAGGATTTCAAAACTGTTCTGGAACGAATTGACTGCTCTGGCATCTGCATAATACCGCTCCTCCACCTTTAAAAACGGAAGATTGCTGTCCAGCACAGACAAAAGCAAGAGCCTCTGCCCGGTCAGCATTGCCCAGACCTGATCGGCAGTATACAGAAGTGCTGCCTGCCCCGGCAGTGCATAGCCCTTCTCCAGACGATGCTCCATGCTTTCCCGAAATTCCAGCTCGACCGCATTCAGATGTTCTTTCCCGTGCAGCGGTTCATCCAGAGTAACCAGCAGTTCGTCCTTCGGAAACAAAGAAAGGAAGCTGACAAGCTGCGGACAGAAATATTTCATATAGCTGTCCAGATTTGCCATCACGCCAAATTCTTCCATCTGCTCTCTGAGCTGCTCGGTCTGCACCTTCACGCGGTGCGCCTCTTCCAGCTTGTTTTCCTTTTTCAATGCCTCCGCTGCCTGTTTTGCCTCCGCTTCGATCGCTTTCAGGCCATCCAGCTTCTGCTGCTTTGTCAGGATCATTTCCGTCGCCGGATAGATCGTCACTGTCCTCAGTGCTTCCACCGAACGCTGGCTGAGTACATCAAACCGACGGATCGACTCTACCTCATCACCCCAGAGCTCAATACGATACGGATTTTCTTCTGTCAGATCATAAATATCGATAATACCGCCGCGAACGGAAAACTGCCCCGGTTCTTCTACCTGATAAGTCTTTTCGTAGCCCATCTTTACGAGCTTCATCGCAACCGCTTCTTCCTCCACGATGCTTTCCGCAGAGATCGTGATACAGTTTTCCTCCAACATCTGCAGTGGCAGGCAGGGCGCAAGAAGCGCATCCACTGTCGTTACGATCGTCAGAGGCTCCTTTTCCAGAATCCGGCGATAGCAGCAGATCCGTTCCTTTGTCATCTCCTGTCCGCGGATATCCGCCTGAAAGAAAATGTAATCCTTGGCAGGAAACAATATGGTATTTTTATCAAAAAAGGAATAATCCTCATATAATTCCTTTGCTTTGACATCACTGAAGGTCAGGACAAGTTTGTATGGATAGTCCTCGCCCTGCCCGCAAAGCATCTGTGCCTTCTGTGCGTCCGCGCAGCCTGAGATCAGAACTGTCTTTTGCGCCATGAGTGCACGTCTGGCATCCTCATAAAAGGATAATTCCTTCAAATATTCTGTAAACGCTTTCACATTATTACCCTCAAATGCAAGTTATCCCTGCTTTTTACCGTTAAAATGGTTCATTGCGGCATCTGCCGAATCATTCATCATCATTACAACTGCGTCCGCTGCATCCGCAAATGCCTGCTGCATGACTTCCTGATCTTTTTTGTCAAAATGTCCCAGCACGTAAGCAGCCAGATCATAGCCCTGCGGCTTCTCTCCGACACCGACCTTGATCCGCATAAAGGTATCATGTCCCAGATGCGAAATGATATTCTTGATTCCGTTATGTCCGCCTGCGCTTCCTTTCTTACGGATCCGCAGTTGTCCAGGCGGCAGAGAAATATCATCATAGATCACGATCAGCTCCTGTGTTTCATCTGCCTTATAGTAGTCTATGAGTTCCCGCACGCTTTCACCACTTAAATTCATATAGGTCTGCGGCTTTGCGAGGATCACTTTCTGTCCTTCTATATAGCCTTTTCCGATCAGTGCCTTGTGTTTCTTTTCCGTGACGGAGATCCTGTATTTTTCTGCAATGGCATCTATAGTGTCAAAACCGACGTTATGTCTGGTGTGCATGTATTCTTTTGTAGGGTTTCCGAGTCCGACTATGATATACATATGGATGTCCTTTCTTCCATAAATGAACCGAAATTTATTTCCGGTGGATAGATTAATTCGTAAATCATAGTGTACTTGATTTTGAGGGGAAATTCAATAGGAGCGGGGCAGAGCAAAGGTAATTTGAGTGGTATCCCTGTTATGATGCTCTTAACATCACAAAGGTAATATAGAAGTAAGAATCCTAAAATTTATACATTGCATAAGATAGCAACCGCATTCGGTATGACGCTCTGTGAGTTTTTGGATTATCCGGAACTGAACGAATATGATCTGGATGAGGATGAGAATGAAGATTAAAAAGCCCAAGGTTTCACACAAACCTTGGGCTCTTTGCTTCTTTTATTCCATTTCCGGTTCTGAAAGCGACTTCTCATATGCCTCAAGAATAACTTTCTGCATATGATCTCTTGTCTCGGAGTTGATCGGATGGGCAATGTCTCGATATTCGCCATCGGATGCTTTCTTGCTCGGCATCGCGATAAACATTCCCTTTTCGCCTTCTATTACTTTTATATCATGTACAACAAACACATTATCCAGCGTAATGGAAACAACTGCCTTCATCTTTCCTTCTTTCGCGATCTTGCGTACACGAACGTCTGTAATGTTCATCTTAAATTCCCCCTTTATCGAATTTTAGTATAAACTACATGACATAGCGGTCATTTTTCTCTATGACGATCTTAATATCATCTTCCCCCTTATGATAAGAGTTTGCATGAATTGTATCATGACTTTCCACGATACAATTCTCAATATAAGTATTGTCACCGATATAAACATCATTCAGGATAATGGAATTCTTAATGGTACAATTACTTCCAATAAATACTTTCTTAAAGATGACGGAGTTCTCTACCGTACCATTGATGATACTTCCGCTGGAGATCAGGCTATTCTTGATCTTTGCACCTACATTGTATTTTGCCGGAGGAAGATCATCTACCTTGGAGTAGATATCCGGATACTGACAGAAGAAATAGTCTCTGATATCAGGCTTTAAGAAATCCATATTGGCGTTGAAATAATCATCAACCGTTGCAATGTTCTTCCAGTAATCCTGAATCTTATAACCGTAGATTCTCTTCAAGTTCTTGTAACGGATCAGAATGTCCTTTACAAAATCATACTGTCCTTCTTCAGCGGCCTTCTCGATCAGCTCAATAAGCTGACGGCGGCGGATCACATAAATACCACAGGAGATCGTATTGGAATTGGCTACGATCGGCTTTTCTTCAAACTCTTCGATACGGCTTTCTTCATTCATCTTTAAGATACCGTAACGGTCTACATTTTCACCTGCAGGCATATCTTTGCATACCACCGTGATATCCGCTTTTTTTGCAATATGGTATTCCAGCACCTTGTTATAATCCATTTTGTATACACAGTCACCGGAAGCAATCACAACATACGGCTCATGACTTTCCTTCAGGAAATCCAGATTCTGATAGATCGCATCTGCTGTTCCTCGATACCAGGAGCTGTTCTCACTTGTAACGGTAGGTGTGAAGACAGAGAGACCTCCCTGTTTTCTACCGAAATCCCACCATTTGGATGAGCTCAGATGCTCATTCAGGCTCTTTGCGTTATACTGCGTAAATACTGCCACACGCTGGATACGCGAATTTGTCATATTGCTCAAGGCAAAATCAATACTGCGGTAACTGCCTGCTACAGGCATTGCAGCGATCGCACGTTTCTGCGACAGTTCTTTCATTCTGTGATTGTTTCCACCTGCTAAGATAATTCCTATTGCTCTCATGACCTGTCACCTGCCTTAATCAAAGTTTTACCGCTTCCAAGATAGTAATCTGTGTAATCTTCCACTGTTGTAATGCCGGATACAACAGAGTTCTTTCCTACTGTTACCTTGGAAGGAATCACGGATTTTTCTCCTATTGTGACAAGTCCATGATTATAAATATGCGGATCGGTTTCGTTGTCTACTTCTTCACCGACACCGAGCTTGACATAATCGCCGATCTCAACATTTTCCGCAACAATCGCTTTATTCAGCTCACAGCCTTTGCCAATCTGTGTTTCATTCATAATGATAGAATCCCGTACAACCGTATCTGCACCAATCGTTACGCCACAGCCGATAACGGAATTGTAGATTTTACCGTAAATCTGAGAGCCTTCACCGATGATACATTTCTCGATCTCACTGTCGGAGGAAATGTACTGTGGCGGAAGGATGTCGCTCTTTGTGTAGATCTTCCAGTATTCTTCATACAGGTTGAACTCCGGAACGATATCGATCAGCTCCATATTTGCTTCCCAGTAAGAATTCAGTGTTCCTACATCTTTCCAGTAGCCATTGAACTCATATGCATAGCATGGAGCGCCATTGGAATGGCAATACGGAATGACATGTTTACCAAAGTCAAGTGCAGGCTGGGACGCATTTGCAATCAATGCTTCCTTTAAAGTCTTCCAGTTAAATATGTAAATACCCATACTTGCCAGATTACTTCGCGGGTTTGCCGGTTTCTCTTCAAATTCGCTGATCTTACGGTCTTCGTCTGTGATCAGGATACCAAATCTCTTGGCTTCCTCAAGCGGTACAGGCATTGCAGCCAATGTAACTTCTGCACCTTTTGCCTTATGATAATCCAGCATTACTTCATAATCCATTTTATAAATATGATCTCCGGAAAGGATCAATACATAATCCGGATTATAGCTGTCCATATACTCAATATTCTGATAGATAGCATTTGCTGTTCCTGTATACCATTCCGTATCTGTGCTCTTCTCATATGGCGGAAGTACGGAAACACCGCCGATATTACGATCCAGATCCCACGGAATACCAATGCCAATGTGTGTATTCAACCGAAGCGGCTGATACTGTGTTAAAACGCCTACTGTATCAACTCCCGAATTAATGCAGTTACTAAGCGGAAAGTCAATGATTCTGTATTTTCCCCCGAACGCTACTGCTGGTTTTGCAACCTTCGCAGTTAATACACCAAGTCTGCTGCCCTGACCTCCAGCTAAAAGCATGGCGATCATCTCTTTTTTGATCATACTGTCACCCCTTACTTGTGTAATATCGATTTTTTACACAATATTTTCCGAAATCTATCATTTCAGTTTCATCGATATTCTGATTATAGCCTGTCTCTTATACACATCTCCGAGCCCACGAGACTACGCTGCATCTC